>Ga0208373_1000158_pt1 | contig 126667 bp, 117 predicted proteins | sample RifOxyC2_FD_184036 | JGI IMG/M metagenome (GOLD analysis project Ga0208373, IMG submission 184036) | Soil microbial communities from Rifle, Colorado - Rifle Oxygen_injection C2 (SPAdes) | ecosystem: Environmental > Terrestrial > Deep subsurface > Rock core/Sediment | place: Rifle, Colorado... | reverse complement strand
TTGTCATTCCCGCGAAAGCGGGAATCCAGGGGTAGGCGGGATTAACTATGTGTTATGTATGCGATTATTGGTACGGATCAATCCTGGATCCCCGATATCCGCCCCGGGCGGATTCGGGGATGACAAATTAACGTTTTGGAAAATAGGACGAAGTCCGTTAACTTATAATTCCACCGACGAAGTCGGTGCGTAGTTTAATTATTCGGATTTGTTTAGAATTTAGAGTTTTGGGTTTAAGATTTTTAAGAAGCAACAAGAATGATTTTAAAATTTTAATTATTCCATGAATAAAATAATCAAAAGTATAAATAATAATCAGGAGGGCGCGACCGGCCTGATGCTGGCACTGGTAATACTGACGGCAATTCTGTCCATTACCTTGGCGGCCAACGAGATCGTCAGGCATGGCGTATCGTTTTCCTGGCACCAGCTCCATTCCACCAAGGCTTATTACGCTTCCGAAGCCGGGATCGAGCAGATCCTTTTCGGTATCCGCAAGGAATATTTAAGGTTCGATCAATGCGCCGGCACCGGCGACTGCATCCAGTTTTCCGGCTCTGATATCGCCACTATCCCTTCGACCGACAATATCGACTGCGACAATACCTGTCCGAATGCCGGTGCCGTTAAAACCCTGTCCAACGGCGCTTCTTTTTACCTGGCTTACGCGAGTTCCACCTCGGCCTATATAGCCACTAACACCGTCGTCTCTTTCGGAAGCTTTGACAGCGCCAACGACATAAACCGGGCGGTACAGATAGTCTATTTAAAGCATTTCTGCGTCGGCCCGGAATGCGCCGCCACCGCCGACCGATCCTGCCTGGATATCCTTAACAAAGGAGGATCGACGGGGGACGGCTATTACTGGATAAATCCTTTGGGTACTTTGGAATTCGAAGTTTATTGCGATATGTCCGGCGGCGGCTGGATAGAATTGGCCCCCTATAACGGCGTCCACGGCCACGGACTTTATATGTGCAGTTATGACGCCGCGCAAAGCGCCACGGAATGCGGACTACCCCTCGGCCCCGCGTCGCCGTACCCCGAAACGACCTGGGTGTATAATTCCAATACTGCCGTCGGCCAGACGATAGCTCCGGGGCACGATACCAACGACTGCCAGAATAATTTTACCTGGCAATACGAATCCGGGCCGGGAAATATCCTTACGAATGAAGCCGTGTACCAGATATCGCAGATAATTACCGAAAAAAATTTCGATATTCATTCCACCTCCTGCGATGATGATAATCGGGCGGCTGACGAAGGGCATTGGAACGGCTTCTTCGACCGCGGCGGTTCCGGCCCTTATTACAGCGATTGCTCGAGCGGAAATATGGCTTATTGCGACAGCATTGTCGGCAATATTTTCGATACCTGGCCCCTGCCGATCGACGTCTGCTGCTCCATAAACGAGGGCGGCGGCGGCGGGAACGACCCCGGAGGAGGGGTTTTCATGGGATTCAGCCGGCCGGATCTGAGAGTGAGATAAATTACAAATGCACAAATTAAAACACGAATAACACCAATGTCCATTAAACATGTTAATCCGGTATTTGTGAATTTGTGATAAGATTAGTGTATATGTAATATTATTATGAGCAAGGAACAAGTAAAAAAAAGAATAGAAAAGTTAAGGCGCGAGATCGACCGTCATCGTTATCTTTATCATGTTTTGGATAAACCGGAGATGAGCGAAGCGGCCTTAGACAGCTTGAAAAACGAGCTTTTTAACCTGGAAATGGAATACCCGGAACTGATCACGCCCGATTCGCCCACCCAGCGGGTGGGAGGGAGAGCCCTGGATAAATTCGGAAAAGTTACGCATGAGACGCCGATGATATCGCTTTTTGACGCTTTTTCCCTTGAGGACATGGACGACTGGGAAAAACGGCTGCGGAAACTGACTGCCCGGAAACTCGATTATTATGCGGAACTTAAACTGGACGGATTGGCCGTGTCTTTGCGCTACGAAAAAGGCTTGCTCGCGAGAGGCGCTACCCGCGGAGACGGACGGACCGGAGAAGACGTGACCGGAAACCTTAAAACGATCGAAAGCATACCGTTAAAGCTGCGGATTCCGTCCGAAGACGAGCTTAGGGAGATCGGCCTTAAATCCGGACAGGCGAAAGCGGTGTTGCGCGCCATCCAAAGCGGGGCATTAGAGATTCGGGGCGAGGTTATCATGACCAAAAAAGTTTTCAAGGAGCTTAACCGGAAATATGAGAAAGAAGGCAAGCCGGTATTGGCCAATCCCCGGAACGGGGCGGCCGGTTCGATTCGGCAATTAGACCCCGCGCTCTCGGCGGAAAGGAAATTGTCTTTTTACGCTTATGAATTATCAACCGAACTCGGTTTGGACAGACACGAGCAAAAGGGAAAGATCGCCGGATTGTTCGGCTTAAGGATATTGAATGAAAATAAATATTGCCCCGACCTTTCCGCAGTGGAAGCATTCCATGATCACTGGGAAAAACACCGGGAGAGCCTGCCCTTCGAAGTTGACGGGATCGTGGTCAAGGTGAACGATCTGTCCTTGTGGCCGGTTTTAGGCACGGTCGGCAAGGGGCCGCGCTTTATGATGGCCTATAAATTCGCGGCCGAGCAGGTAACGACCAAAGTAAAAGACGTTGTCTGGCAGGTGGGACGCACCGGTACCATGACGCCGGTGGCGGTTCTCGAACCCGTACGCGTCGGGGGGGTAACGGTAAGCCACGCCACGCTCCATAACATGGACGAGATCGGGCGGCTAGGCCTTAAAATCGGGGATACGGTCGTTATCGAGCGGGCCGGAGACGTGATCCCGAAAGTGATCCGGGCGTTTCCTGAATTGCGCGCCGGCCGGGAGAAGGATATCAACGCGCCCGAATTCTGCCCGATCTGCCGGTCGCGGGTAGCGCGGACCGCGGGCGAGGTGGCTTACCGCTGCGTCAATCCGGAGTGCTATACCGTGAATTTGCGCCGTCTCGCGCATTGGACCTCGAAGGGAGCTACTGATATCGACGGCGTAGGCCCGAAAATAATCGAGCAATTGGTCAAGGCGGGATTGGTATCCGATATCGCCGATTTTTACGACCTGAAGGAAGGCGATCTAAAGCCCCTGGAAAGATTTGCCGATAAATCGGCGGAAAACCTGGTCAAAGCGATAAGCGCGAGAAAAGAGATAGATTTGGCGCGGTTTATTTACGGCCTGGGGATCAGGCACGTGGGAGAGGAGATGGCGATCGCGCTGGCGCGGGAAATCGGTCATCGGATATCAGATATTAAAGATATTGATTCGGTCGTTAATGTTTTGCGAAAGATGACATCCGTTGATCTGGAAAATATTGAAGATGTGGGGCCGATCGTGGCCGGGAGCATATACGACTGGTTTCATGACCAGAAGAATATAAAAGTTCTCAAAAAGCTGGAAGATAGGGGGGTGGCCATCAGAAAACAGAGAACAGAGAACAGAGAACGGGCAAAACTTAAAGGCAAGACGTTTGTTTTAACCGGTACCCTGGCGGGTTTGACAAGGGATGAAGCAAAGGCTAAAATAAGAGAAATAGGGGGTTCGGTTTCATCTTCGGTCAGTAAAAACACGGATTTCGTGGTAGCGGGAGAGAACCCGGGATCGAAGTATGATAAGGCGAAGAAGCTGGGGGTAAAGATACTGGACGAGGAAGAATTTATAAAGATTACGAATTCACGAATTTGATCACAAATTCACAAATTATGATTGATGTTCGTGATAAGATCATCCACAAAGAGTTGAGTTATGAAATTGTAGGAATTTTATATGATGTTTATAATGAATTAGGGTTTGGATATTCTGAAAAAATATACGAAATAGCTATAGCTAAAGAATTGGCGGCCAAAGGAAAACAATTCAAAAGACAAGCGTCGTTTATTATTTCATATAAAGGGGAGTGTGTAGGTAGATATTATCTTGATTTTATAATTGAAAATAAAATCGTACTTGAATTAAAACGGGGAAATTATTTTTCTAAGAAGAATATAGAGCAAATCAAAGGATATTTAGCGGCAACTAAAATGAAGTTGGCAATATTGGCTCAATTTACCGCTAACGGAGTTAAAATATTTAGAGCGTTTAATCCGAAAAATAAATGTTAGTATGGTATTTGTGAATTCGTGTTAAGATTTGTGAATTCGTAATTATATGCTTACTAAAAAAGACATACAACACATCGCCGATCTGGCTCGCTTGGATTTGACCGAAGAAGAATTAGATAAATACGGGGAGCAGCTAACCCGGATTTTGGGATATATCGACCAATTGCAGGAAGTAAATACCGACGGGGTTGAGCCGGCCGCGGCCGCGACGGGCGAGAATGTCTGGCGGGAAGACGAAGTTTCGGAATGGGACGAAGGGGAAGTAAAAGAAGCTGTGGGCGAGGCGCCTGAGACGGAAGAGGGGCAGGTTAAGGTAAAAAGAGTTTTGTGATTACAAATTCACAAATTAAATCACAAATGCACGAATATTTATAAAACATGTTGATCTGGTGTTTGTGAATTCGTGATAAGATTTGTGTATTTGTAATGAAATTAATGAAGCTAAATGAACTAACAATCAAAGAAGCCGGCGAGAAACTGCAAAGCAAAGAGATCACATCGGTCGAATTGACTCGAGATTGCTTGGCGCGCATTAAAGCGGTTGACGATAAGATCAGGGCCTGTCTTACGGTCTGCGAAGAAGAGGCGATCGCGGCGGCCGAAGAAGCCGACCGGCGGATCGCGCGGGGGGAATCAGGCGCTTTTTTAGGGATTCCGTATCTGGCCAAAGACAATATCATGACCCGGGGCGTTAAAACCACGGCCGCTTCGAAAATTTTGGCCGATTATACGGCGCCTTTCGACGCTACCGTAATAGAAAAACTTAAAAAAGCCGGGGCCGTGCTCCTGGGCAAGACCAATCTAGACGAATTCGCGCATGGCGCATCGACGGAGAACAGCGCCTTCGGTCCGACTCATAACCCCTGGGATCTTGACCGGGTGCCGGGGGGTTCTTCCGGCGGTTCGGCGGCGGCGGTCGCGGCGGACATGTGCCTTTTCGCCCTAGGAACCGACACGGGCGGGTCGATCCGCCATCCGGCCGCTTTTTGCGGCGTGGCCGGTTTAAAACCTTCTTACGGACGCGTCTCCCGGTTCGGTTTGATCGCCATGACCTCCTCTACCGACGTGCCCGGACCTCTCGCTAAAACCGCGGAAGATGCGGAGCTGGTTTTAAAGGTGATCGCCGGACGGGATAAAAAAGATCCCACTACGGTCGATCCAAAGAAAGCGCCGGCAAGATCGGTTTTATCGCTTTCGGGCTTAAAGATCGGATTGCCTAAAGAATATTTTATCGATGGTCTTGAGAAAGACGTGAAAGATATCATCGAGGGAGCTAAAAAGAGATTCGCCGAATTGGGCGCTCGTCTGGTCGAAGTCGAATTGCCGCACACAAAATACGCGGTGCCGGTTTATTATATAATAACGCCGTCGGAAATAAGTTCTAATTTGGCCAGATTCGACGGCATCCGGTATGGACTTTCCGTTTCCGAAGCTACGGGCCTGCGGGAGATTTACGCGCAGAGCCGGGGCCGAGGATTCGGACCGGAAGCGAAAAGGCGCATTATGCTCGGCACTTACGCCTTGTCGGCCGGTTATTTCGATGCTTACTACCTTAAAGCGCAAAAAGTGCGGGCCAAGATCAGGGAGGAGCTGGATAGGGTCCTTGATACCGTCGACTGCCTTTTAACCCCGGCCACGCCTCACGCCGCTTTTAAGATCGGCGCGCAATCGGATGATCCCTTAAAGATGTACCTGGAAGATATTTTTATGGCCGGGCCTTCGCTCGCCGGATTGCCGGCCCTGGTCATTCCGGCCGGCCTCGCGGACAACCTGCCCGTCGGATTGCAGCTTGTTGGCCGGCGGTTCGACGAGAAAACCATACTTGATATCGGACGGATTTATGAAGAAGCGGAGGGACGGACGATAAAGAAAGAATTGGATCTATAACAAGAGATCGGCGACTAGTATAGGCGCTAATATCATAGAGGCTAAAGCCGCAAGTTCTAAAAGAGATTTTATAAAGTTTTTTGAAATAGCTTTAAAATCAGCAAATGAAACTAAATATTGGATTTGTCTTTTAAGAGACGGTACGGATTTTGGTAAAAAAAAGAAAGATACTTTAAATAAAGACCTTAAAGAGGCGGAGGAAATTTCAAGAATGCTCGGTTCCAGCCTGCTCACTCTGAAAAACAAAAAATAACTTTGAATTTTTAACTGTGGTTTTGCGCTTTGCGTTTTGAGTTTTGATTGAGTTAAATAAAGATTTTTCAAAAAATTATATAATAAATGATTTATTAATAATTTTCACTTAAAAATTATGTGGTTCCGCAAAAAGAAGAATCAAAAAAAAGAAAACCGCAAATTCATCGCGGCCGTGGCCGTCTTGATCGTGCTAGTGGCGGTTTTATACGCCACGCTGGTTCTAAACGGCAGGAAAACGGCGTTAGATATTAAGCTTGCTGATGTTCCGACGATTCAGGATGATGCGGCTGTCATAACCGAGGCTAACCGGCAGGCGATCGAAGACGCCGAGCGGGCGGAATTTTTAAAAATCAGACCGATAGATCCGACGGATCATATTAAGGGGGAAGCGGGCGCACCGGTAGAGATAATAGTCTATAGCGATTTTGAATGTGAATTCTGCGCCAATTTCAGCGATACGCTTAAGAAGGCGGAAGAAGAGTACGGCGAAAAATTAGCGATCGCTTACCGGCATTATCCCTTAAGGCTTAATCCTAATTCGGAAGCGGCCGCTATCGCCTCGGAGTGCGCGGCCGAACAGGGGAAATTCTGGGAAATGCACGACAAGCTTTTCATGGATAACAAGAACAATAACATGGGTCCGGAGCAATTCAAGCAGGACGCGGCCGCGATCCAGCTGGACCGGGTTATGTTCAACCAATGCCTTGACATGGAAAAATACAAGGATAAGATCTGGACGCAATTCGCCGAAGGCAAGGATGCCGGGGTAGCGGGCACTCCTAACAGTTTCATAAACGGCGAACCCGTGCCGGGCGACGTGCCGTTCGAAGATTTTACGGATAGCGCCGGAGTTTCGAGAGAGGGAATGAGGATGATAATCGAAAGACATCTTGGTAATAGTATTCAGCGCTAAGCATACGGAAGGAATGATTTAAAGATATAAGAAACAAGACACAAGGGTACAAACAAATTTCAAATCACAAATTATCAAACGATTTTTGTGATTCGTGATTTGAAATTTGAGATTTGTTTGGAATTTGTGTCTTGTATCCTTGTGTCTGACTTTATGCCGGGGTTGCATTTTTTTCATAGTATTGTATAATGCAAAAAGATCAGCGGAATTAAATTTCCGAATCGGAGAGTTCACCTAGCGGCCTATGGTACCTGCTTGGAAAGCAGGCGGGTTAACGCCCACGAGGGTTCGAATCCCTCACTCTCCGCTCGCATAAAAATACCCATATTTTGGGTATTTTTTCTTGACATTTTTTGAAAAGTATGCTATTTTTTATATAATCTTGCATAAAAATGATCGATCCTTATAATTAAATTTTAAAAAACGGGAGGGAATAATGGAATTAGCGACGATTTTCGGCGTCATGGCCGCGCTCCTGCACGGCACGTCTTATTTCCTCTATAACCTGCAGGCTAAATCAGGAAAATCCACACCCAATATCGCCAGCTGGGGTATCTGGGTATTTTTAGCCGCGTTAAACGCGTTTTCATTCCGGGAAATGAGCGGTAATACGGTATTGGCCCTGCAGTTCTTTACCGGTTCGGGTGCATGCGCCCTGACATTCCTGTATGTTTTAAGTATCGGAAAATTTGCCAGGCCAAAACCCAGGGAAGCGGTAGTATTGGCGCTCGGACTCTTTTCGGCCGCGGTGTGGTGGATATTCAGGAGCGCCGCTGGGGCGAATATGATCGTTCTTCTTGCTCTCATTATCTCATTTTTTCCTACCTGGGAGGGCGTGTGGCGAGATCCATACAAAGAAACCCCTTTAACCTGGGTGCTTTGGACCGCGGCTTACGGCTTTACGATAATAGCCGTTATCATTAAGCATGGACAATTATTAAGCTTTTTCACTCCGGTCGCGTGCCTTATCATGCACGGCGCTGTCGCGATATTATCAACCGAAAAAAGAAAAACACGGTTTCGGCTTAAGCCGGGGCGGGCGGAGGCGTAATGGATAAAAATAGCCGAAATAAACGGAGAATAGTCGTGATACCCCGGGAGGAGGCCGTCTTTTGGATGGACGAAAACGGCGACTGGTGGAACGAACATGGCCGGTTCGAAAAGCGCCGGATCATCGAGTATTTCCACGCTTCCATCAGGCACGATTTTTGCGGCTTTTATGTCGAGCAGGAGAACGGGGATATTCTGGAAAGAGTGTATTTCCCCTATATAGATACGGCTCTGTTCGTGATCAGGATCATTGACGGGGAAAATCCGAAAGCGGTCTTGAATACGGGAATAAAAATAGACCTTGATCCGGCCGCTTTGTTCATGGAGAACGATAATCTGTATATCCGCGTCAACGGCGTAAAGGCGAAATTCATCAAACAGGGCCTCGAAGAGGTCTTAAAATTGATCGATCCCGAGAAAATGGCCATAAAGATAAATGGCCGGCAATACCCGATGGGAATCGAGAAAAACAAAGGCTTTGTAGATTTTTTAAAAGATTTTTTTAAAAAAATCTGGTAATTTCAATAACCGTTAAAGCGGTTATTTTTTATTAAAAAAGCCTTGAAGTATCCGATTTGATTATGGTATAATAACTAAGATTTATGCCATTACGCAGTCTTCTTTAATAAGGAAAATACATTGGAATAATTATTTAAATTACATGAAAATACTACTGGCTACCGGGATCTATCCGCCGGATATCGGCGGCCCGGCCACTTACGTTAAAACCCTTAAAGAAGAACTGCCTAAACGCGGCATCGCGGTTAAAGTTTTGGCTTACGGGGAAACCGAGCCGGAGGATGAAGAAGCGGGGGTCTATCGGATAAGCCGGAAGCAGAATGTTATATTAAGGTATTTTGAATATTTCCGGCAGGTTTTTAAAATAGCCGGCGAAGTAGATTTGGTTTACGCGCAGGATCCGGTCAGCGTAGGCTTGCCCGTTAGTCTCGCTTGTTTTTTAAAAAGAAAAAACTATATTTTAAAGATCGTCGGGGATTACGCCTGGGAGCAGGGACGGCAGAGAGCTAGCGTAAAAGACGATTTGGACGAATTCCAGAAGCGGCAATATGGATGGAAAGTGGAGCTGTGGCGGTTTATAGAGGGGGTCGTGGCGAAGAACGCGCGGCTGGTGATTACGCCCAGCGTCTATCTTAAAAATATCGCGCGAAAATGGGGGATCCGGGACGATAAGATCAGGGTGATCTACAACGCGGTCAAAGAGGTTAAAACGGCGGATTCGACCCGTTCGACAGGTTCGGGGCGGGCAAGCTCACCGCTGGCGGCGTCGCGGGATGAATTAAGGCGTAAATTAAAATTAGACGGATACGCGATATTGTCAGCCGGGCGGCTTGTTCCCTGGAAAGGTTTTGAATTATTAATAGATCTAATGCCGGAACTTTTAAAAATAGCGCCGGATTTTAAATTAGTGGTCATAGGCGAAGGGCCGGATAAAGAAAAACTGGCCGCCAAAATTAAAAATCTTAACCTGGAGAAAAATATTATTTTAACCGGCGCCCTGCCGCAGGCGGAGCTTTGGGAATATATGGCGGCGGCGGATATATTTGTTTTGAACACCGGCTACGAAGGCCTGCCGCATATCACGATCGAGGCGATGCAATCGGGGCTCCCCGTAATTACGACCAAAAGCGGCGGCAATCCGGAGGTTATTAAAAATGACGAGACCGGGATACTAGTCGATTATGATAACCGGGAAGCGATAAAAAATGCGATTTTAAAATTATACAAGGACCGGGAATATGCCCGCGGATTATCCGAGCGGGCGAAACGGGAGATAGGGGACCGGTTCGGGCGGGAGAGGATGGTGGCCGGGGTTTTGGAGATTTTAAAGCTGTTGGGCATAGGGAAAAATGAATAACAGATATTGACATATTATTTCTGATAATATACAATTAATGTATATTATTAGAAACGATATGAAAAATAATCTTACCGAAATAATCTGGAAAAAAATAAAAATGCTGCCGGTTTTTACCGCGGATGATCTGGTGTTTGCCGGCGCGACCAGGGGGCATTTAAATATTATTCTGTCGCGCTGGTCAAAAAGCGGAAAAATTTTTCGTTTGAAAAAGGGGATATACGGTTCAGCTGATTTTTTGAGAGAAGCCGATAAAAAGCGTATTTTGCCGGCTTTTACCGAATACGCGGCGAACGCCATTTACCCGTCTTCTTATCTTAGTCTGGAATATGTGCTTTACGGCCATAATATCCTGACGGATATGCCGAAAAATTTCACTTCGGTATCGCTCGGTAAGACGGCTGTATTTTCCAATATTTTCGGCCGGTATATTTATCATAAAATAAAGAAAGATCTGTTTCTCGGATTTACCGTAGAAAATATTTCCGGACTGGCGATCCTGAAGGCGAGCCGGGCCAAGGCCCTGTTTGATTATCTATATCTGAGAAAAAATATTTTAGCCGATGAAAAAGCGGTCAGGGCGCTGCGTCTTGATCCGGACGGTTTTACGGCGAAAGACCGGGCGGAGTTTGATAAATATCTGCGCCTGGAGGGTTCGGAGAAATTAAAAAAAATAGCTTTTTATTTATGGAAACATTGAAGCCGTATCTGCGCAACCTGACAGACGGCGCGACGTCCGCCAATAATCTTTTTAAACGCAATTTGCTCAAAGAGTACCTGCAAATCGCGGTTTTGGATTTTATTTATTCGCATCCGGAGTATAGCCGCCTGGTTTTTTACGGCGGTTCCTGCTTAGCCCAATGTTACGGCTTGCCGCGCCTGTCCGAGGATCTGGATTTCGTCGATACCGAAAAAAAAATCAAGGTCGGCGCCCTGGCGGCGGATTTGGAGAAATTCTTCCGGAATACTGATCTAAAAATGAAAGCGACCGAACAAAAATTCCGGATCTATCTTAAATTTTTTCTGCTCAAGGAATTGGGCCTGTCCGTCGGAAACGAAACCGATCAGCTGTTCGTCAAGGTCGAGATTTTTTCCGGCTTTGATTTTTGCCGGAAATACCAAACGGAAATAAAGCCGCTGTTCAAGCATAACCGGACGGTTTTGGCTAATGTTTTTGATTTGCCGACATTAATGGCGACCAAGATCAGGGCCGTACTCGGACGCAAATGGGAAAAAACGGATAAAAGCGGCCGGGTCATTATGCGTGTTAAGGGGCGGGATTATTTTGATCTGATGTGGTATCTGGAAAAAGGCGTTAAGCCCAATCTGGCCTGCATAGAAAGCGCGGCCGGCATGGAAGAACTGAAAGCGGACCTTTTGAAAAATGTCGAAAAACTTGACGAGCGTAGCGTCCGTCTGGATCTGGAGGCATTCATAGATGACGAAGAGTACGTGAAAAGGCTGAGTAAGAATTTAAAGAAAATTCTGGCGGCCCAGATAGAAAAAATGTAAGCTTTGTATGAAACTACTTATCTGCACGCAAAAAGTAGACATCAACGACGATATTCTGGGTTTTTTCCACGGCTGGATCTTGGGATTTCCGATTGCCGATTTTCGATTTTCGATTTATTTATGAAGATTTTAATTTGTACTCAAAAAGTAGATTTAAATGACGATATCCTTGGTTTTTTTCACTCTTGGATCGCCGAGTTCGTGAAGCATTGTGAAAAAGTGACGGTGATTTGTCTTTGCAGGGGGGAATATGATTTACCCGGGAATGTAAAAATATTATCGCTCGGCAAGGAAGAAAAGTCGTTATGCGTTATGCGTTATGCGTTATGCGTTACGAGATTAAAGTATATTGCGCGGTTTTATCGCTATATCTGGCGGGAGCGGAAAAATTACGATAAAATATTTGTCCACATGAATTCAGAGTATGTCGTATTGGGCGGATGGTTGTGGAAATTGTGGAACAAAAAAATTGGTCTTTGGTATGTGCATAAGGCGATTCCGTGGCAACTCAAAATCGCGGAAAAATTCGTGGGTGTTATTTTTACGGCGTCGAGGGAGAGTTGTAATTTAGCCAGCCAGAAAATAAAAGTGGTGGGGCATGGCATTGATTTGCGGAAATTTGAAATTAGAAATTTGAAATTAGAAATTGGAAATATATTTAAGATTATTTACGTCGGGCGGATTAGTCCGATCAAGAACCAAGAACTGTTGATAGGGGCGATTGATATTTTGCGTCGTGATACGGCGTTACCGCGTTTATCCGTGAAACTGATCGGCGGTACTATATACGAAAAAGACGAAGAGTATTTGGGTAAATTGAAAAATTTGGTTAAAGAAAAAAAATTGGGGGGTGTAGTGGAATTCGTCGGTTCGGTGCCGAATAAGGATATAAATAAATATTACTCTGAAGCGGATCTGGCGGTTAATTTATGCCCGACCGGCGGGGTGGATAAAGCGGTTTTGGAAGCTATGGCCGCGGGTCTGCCGGTAATAGTTTTTAATAAGACGTTTGAAAATATATTAGGGGAGCATAAAGAGGAAATGATATTGCGGGAGGAGAACGCGGAGGAATTGGCGGGGAAGATTAGGGGGATTATGGGGTGGGAGGCGGAGAAAAGAGAGAGGGTTGGCGGGGATTTAAGAGGGGTGGTGGAAAAGGGGTATGGATTGGAAGGCTTGGTTAAAAAAATAAGCGAAGAGTTATGAAGATTTGTTATTTTGGAATTTATGACCCGAACTACAGCCGCAACCGGATACTCAACGGGGGTTTAAGGGAAAACGGAGTTGAAGTTATTGAATGCCGGACGGAACTTAAGGGGGTAAAGAAATATTTTGACTTGGTTAAAAAACATTGGCGGATCAGGAAAGATTATGATGCAATGGTGGTGGGGTTTCCCGGATATCAGGCGATGATTTTAGCCAGATTCCTGACAAGAAAAAAAATAATATTTGATGCGTTTACCTCTCTGTATGATTCTTTGGTGTTAGACAGAAAAACCGTAAACAAAAATTCTTTGTCGGCTTATTATTATTGGCTGCTTGATTGGTTGTCTTGCGGATTGGCCGATAAAATTTTACTGGACACGAACGAACAGATTGATTATTTCGTTGATACGTTTAAAATAAAAAAAGAAAAATTTATCCGGATTTTTGTCGGCAGTGATATAAGATTGGACGATATTAATAAAAAAAAAGAGGAGCGGGATTATTTTTTAGTAAATTTTTACGGGACAGATATTCCTCTGCAGGGAGTTGAGTATATTATTGAAGCCGCTGAATTATTAAAAAATGAAAATATCAGGTTTAGTATTATAGGCACGAAAATAAAAAAACGATACGAAAGCGGCGGGTATGCGAATATTGATTTTTTTGATAATATGGAATTTAAAGAACTTATCCGTTATGTAGCATCAGCTGATATTAATTTAGGAATATTCGGCGGAACCGAAAAAGCGCGAAGAGTAATCCCTAATAAAGTTTACGATGCCTTAGCAGTTGGGTCAGCGATCATAACCGGAGACACGCCTGCGGCCAGAGAAATATTGAGCGATGGCGTAAATGCGGTTTTTTGCCGGATGGCCGATGCGGGGGATTTGGCCGAGAAGATTTTATTGTTAAAAAGTGATAATAATTTAAGAAATAAAATTTCACGCGATAGCCGTGATCTGTTTCAGAATTATTTACGGCCGAAACTGCTAGCCTGCCAGCTTCTTAACTTAATTAATATCTAAAATTATGTTTTATTTTCCTGGAACCAGAAATCCGAATTTCAAAAATTTGGAATATCTTAATTATGATAATTATTGGGATTATCAATGTCCGGAGTTCAGGACGAAACTAAGAGAGCGTGAAGTCATGTTTATAAACCGGATAAAAGAGGGGAGCAAGGTTCTGGATATTGCCTGCGGCATGTCTCCTTTTTTACTCGAACTTAAAAAAAGAAAGAAATGCGACGTGACGGCTTATGATATATCAAAAAACGCCGTAGATGAACAGGTGAAAAGAGGCGTTAAGGGTAGGGTAGTAGATATCGGCGACCCGAAGTTTGAATTAGAAGAACAGTTTGATTATGTGGTTATGAGCGAAATCATAGAGCATTTAGTGTATCCGGAAAAATTGATAAACGCTTTAAAAAATAAAACCAAGTATATTCTAATTTCATTCCCGAACAGCGGTTTTTACAGATATCGCCTGGGCCTGATGTTTAAGGGAAGATTTTTTACCCAATGGGCTTATCATCCGTCAGAGCATTTAAGATTCTGGACGCACATTGATTTCGTAGACTGGTTGGATGCTCTGGGTATGAATCTGGTAAAATGCGAAGCATCTAACGGATTAAGCATTGGTCCGATTAAATTATTTAATTTATGGAAAAATTTGTTCGGGCATCAGATCGTTTATTTATGCACAAAGAAATGATTAATAATAAACTGGTAAATTCAAATGAAGCCGATTAAAGATAAATTTGTTTTGCTTTTCAATCCGCAACCCACAAGACATGGCCGCACAGTCGCTCCATTGGGTCTTTTGGCAATTTCCGCTTATCTGGACAAGGACGGATATGACATCAGGGTGTTTCATTCTTTTCAAAAAGAGAAATGTGCGGAAATTTTAGAATATCTAAATAAGGCGATTTGTGTCGGAATAACATCCATGACCGGATATCAAATCATAGACGGATTGAATTTCGCGAGAATGGTTAGGGAAAAAAACAAAAACGTTCCAATTGTTTGGGGCGGAATTCATCCTACGATCATGCCCCTTCAAACAGCCGAACACCCCCTAGTCGATATCGTTGTCAGGGGGCAGGGCGAGGAAACTTTTTATGATTTGGTTAAGGCGCTGGATAGCGGTAGTGAATTAGAAAAAATTTCCGGAATCGTTTATAAAATAAACGGAAAAATTATTGAAACCCCGGCCCGGGCGGCAAAAGGCCTTAATGAATTTCCGGCATTACCATATCACATTTTAGGCGACAGCATTGAAAGTTATATCTCTAAGCCCAGTATTTATGCTAAGAGGCAATTACCAATTATAACCGGAGACGGTTGTTGCTTTAATTGCGGTTTTTGCTACTTATCTTCGCCTGAGTTCAAAAGAAAGTGGACAGCATATCCGGCGGAAAGAGTAGTTGATGAAATCGAATATTTAGTCGAGAAGTATAATTTATCAGGCATAGATATCAGAGACTCTAATTTTTTTATTGACAAAGAGAGGTCTAGAAAAATTTTTCAGGGCATAATAGAAAAAAAACTCAAAATCGCCCTTATAGACGTTAATGGCCGAGTTGATCAGCTGGTGAGATTTGATGAAGAATATTGGAGGTTAATGGAAGCTGCCGGTGTTAAGGAAATATTAGTGGGAGCTGAATCGGGCGATCAGGAAATGCTGGATTTAATAAAAAAGGGCATCACTCCGGAAGTAACACTGGAATGTACGAAAAAGGCAAAAAAATACAATATCAATATTATCAACTCATTGATGACAAATTTTCCACCCACCACCGACGATTCGGTTCAGATAAAAAGAGATTTGAAACGGGAATTGAATAATACTGCGGAGTTAGCTAGAAAAATGTTTGAAATAAATCCACTGACCAACATAATGTTATTTTTTTATACGCCTTATCCGGGCACCCCTTTGTATGAGTTGTGTTTAAAGAGCGGTTTTAAAGCTCCGCAAAATTTTGAGGATTGGGGTAATAATGATCTTAATACGCAAACGGTTCCATGGGCAGACAGGAATCATACAAATAAGGCCATATTATTAAACGATCTGTTCGTATTAAAGAAAATCACGTCAATAGAATATTTCAAATCAAGGCAAAACACAAAATTAAAACACTATATATTAAGGTATTCAGGACTGCCCACGTTGCTTAATTGGTGGATTACTTTTAGATTGAAACATAAAATTTATTTATTTCCTTTTGAAAGAATTCTATTTTGGCTTAGCCGCCAGATAAACAAAACGAAATAGTCATGGAGCTATTTGTAAATGATAAAATATGTTTGATAACACCCCCCTCGCCTTTTTTATTGGACGAGAGGGTTTTTGTACATGTCGGGATACTAAAGGTAGCTTCAACGCTTGAGCAGCAAGGACATCCGGTTGATTTTTTAGATTTAAGCGGTATTGATAATTATCTTGAGGTTGTGGCTGATTACTGTAAGGCCTATAAAACCAAAGTATTCGGGTTGACGGCATCAACGCCGCAAATTCCTTTTGCCGTTAAAATCGCCCAAGAAATCAGGAGTATTGCTCCTGACTGTAAGATAATTTTAGGCGGACCGCATGTTACCCTAATGAACGCCGCCAGTAAAGGAGAGTGTCGCAGGGGGATGGAGGCGGGTGACAGGGCTACACAGGATATAGAAAAACTCAAAAAAATTTTTGATGTTTTGGTTTGTGGAGACGGTGAACTAGCTATATTTGAAGCTTTGAAAATAAAATCCGGAATCATAGACGCTGACACCAGAAAATCAAAATTTTTTTTGACAAACGAACAATTTTCAAACTTACCACTGCCTGCCCGCCACCTAGTAGACATTAATTCTTACCACTATACGATCGAAGGCAAAAGATCAACAAGTTTAATAGCTCAACTAGGATGCCCCTTTCAGTGTTCATTTTGCAGCGGCAGGAATTCCCCCTTTCTCAGGCATATCAGGCAAAGGAATTCGGATTCTATTATTGATGAAATGAGAAATCTTTATAAAAATTATGGTTTTACGGGATTCATGTTTTATGACGACGAATTGAATGTAAATACGGGTTTAGTGGAATTGTTGGACAAGATCACTGATCTGCAGTATGAACTTGGTGAAGAATTTAGGTTAAGGGGTTTTGTGAAGGCTGAACTTTTCAATGAGAAACAGGCGTCAGCCATGTATCGCGCCGGTTTTAGGTGGTTATTAACCGGATTTGAGTCTGGTGATGAAAGAATTCTGAAAAATATCAAGAAAAAGGCGAGCGTAGCCGATAATACTAGGGCAGTAGAGATCGCTAAGAAGTATAATTTAAAAGTAAAGGCCCTGATGTCTGTCGGGCAGGCCGGAGAAAGTCACAAAACCATTGATAATGTGAAAAAATGGCTTTTAGATGTCCAGCCAGAAGACTTTGACTGCACTATCATTACGGTTTACCCAGGCTCTCCTTATTTTGATGATGCAATAAAAAAAGATGATCATTATGTTTATATTTCTGATGTTACCGGAGACAAATTATACCAATCCGCAGTTGATTATCACACGGAACTCGGGTATTATAAAGGCGACCCCGATGGCGGATACATTTCTTATGTATGGACGGATCATATTTCGGCCCAAGAATTAGTAAAAGCTCGCGACGAACTGGAAAGAGAGGTTAGGGCAAAATTAAACTTACCGTTTAATCAGTCGGGAAAGGGAATCAAGTATGAACATTCAATGGGGATGGGGGGCGCTGATATTCCGGATTATATTTTTAAAAAAAGTTATAAATAAAATATATGAAAATAATAGCCATAACTCCGGTTTCAGACAAGACTACGGTTGGTAATATGATCATACAGGGATTGAATGATTTGGGGTGTAATGTAATCGCGACCTATCCCGGGAATAGCGTGATTAATCATTATAATGATGACGATGTCGTAAGACAATCAAAAGACGCTGACTATGTTTTTGTGTTTTGGGGCAAAGAGTCAAGCTACCAGCCCGGTTTTTTTGATAAAATTGCGGGACGAAAAAAAATAGTTTATGGATTACCAAAATATTACCTGCTTGACAGAATTAACAGGCCGGAAATAACGGCGTATATAGACGAAAGCGAGTGGACAAGCACCGGATATCCCGATACGGGCGGTGAACTGTCGCCCGCGTATTGGACGACAAACAAAAATGGCCTTTTTAGCAGGCAGAAAGTTGAGGCTAAGTATAATCCAAAGAGATGCAAGGGGGAGCCCTGGTTAAACGAAAAGATGTTAAATTCCTGCAAGTGGTACTTTAAAAGAGAGTGTTATCCGGAAGACAAGAAAATGGGAATTATTCCACTGAACGTAGGATGTTGGAATGAATACTTCAGCGGCATAGAAATTAAAAAAGATATTGATATTTTTTGTTCATTCGGACAACTTGACACCGGTCTTCGTTATGAGGTTTTTCATTTTTGCAGAAAGCTCGCGCACGAAGGTTTTAAAGTGAAATTTGTCGGAATGGGAAAGGAAAAAGTTGATTTTCGCACCTATCAAGAATTAATAGCGAGGTCATACATCGGCCTTTCCGCCTGGGGGGCCGGAAATAGCTGTCGGAGATTATTTGAAGTTATGGCTGGAAAAACATGTTGTTTCGCACAAAAGACCGAAATAGAATTTATTCATAAGCCGGAAGACGGCGTGCACTATGTTGAATATTCAACCATGGCTGAGTTCATGGATAAGATATACCATTATCTTTATAACAAAAAAACCTGCATTGAGATTGGTCAAAAGGGATACGATTTTGTTAAAGAGTATCACGCCCCAATTGCCAGGGTTAAGTATATGCTGGAGATTATGTCAAAAAATAAGTAGAATTAATTTATTAAGCCTATCAAAGTATGGATAAAAAATATATTCTTGGAATAAATCTTCCACTCAAGTCCCGCTGTCATGAGTCCGGCGTGGCTTTAATTGATTTTGACGGGAACGTTTTGTTTGCCGCCAGCGAGGAGCGGTTTTCACGGAAAAAACTTGAAGGCGATTTTCCGGAGTTATCAATAAAGGCCATGTTTGCCCATACCGAAATAAAGAAGGAAGACGTGGTTTTTGTGGTTGTTCCGACTTTAAGTTTTTACCGCAAAGCGTTTCGGTTTATGAAATTTGTTATTAGAGAGCGGTGGAGACATCTTTTCAGGTTAAAAACCTACCAGACGCTATGGAAAATTTTTTTCAAAGAAAAAGATTTTCAGGCGGCCGCAGGCTCTAATCAGGAAGTGGAAGGTTCGGGGCTTAAGTATTATTGGAAGGACTTTATTAAGAATAATTTTCCCAAAGCCGAACTAAAATTCTCGGATCACCATATTGCTCATGCCAGTGGCGCGTATTTTTGTTCGCCCTGGGAAAGATCACTAGTCCTAACTTTGGACGGAGCCGGAAATTTATTGTCATCAGTTGTTGGGTTGGCTGATCGTGGCCGGATCAGGATTATCGGCCGGTCATTCGTGCCTAACTCCCTAGGATCTTTTTGGGGGAGTATTACTAAGGCCTGCGGTTTTAAATCCGGCATCCGCCACGGCGGGAAAGTTACCGGCCTGGCGGCGCGCGGCAACCCCGATAAATTAATTGATAAAATGCGCGAGGCCGTGAAATGCAAAGGTTTAGGCATAAAGATCAAGGAAGAGCTTTTCTTTAATCCGGATAAGTTATTACCTGATTGGGCGGGGTATGAGCCGGAAAGGATCAAGGGGTTTTTGGGCGAGGCGAGCCGCGAAGATATCGCCGCCGCCGCTCAGCAGAGATTAATTGAAGTTGTTCTAGGTATTGTAAAAAACGCGCAGAAAAAAGTGGAATTTGATAAAGTCGTCATGGCGGGCGGGGTATTTGCCAACGTACTTATGAACCAGGCGATACTGGAATTGCCGGGAGTGAAAGATGTGTTCATATTTCCGGCCATGTCTGACGGCGGTTTAGCCTTTGGGGCGGCTATTCATTTTTTGTCTGAGCTGAAACTGCGAGAAGGGGAGCGGCTTAAACCAAGGGAATTACGAAATGTATACTTCGGTCCAAGCCATGACGAAAAAGAGATTCTGCAGGCGCTCCAGGAACAGAAAATTAATTATAAAAAATTGGAAAATCCGGCTAAGGATATAGCTAAACTTATCTACGCTAATAAAATAGTGGCTTTTTATCAAGGAAGAGTAGAATTTGGTCCGCGGGCGCTTGGTAATCGTTCTATAATCTACGCGCCGATCGATCCAACCGCCAACGATTGGCTGAATAAAAAATTGCGGCGAAGCGAATTCATGCCCTTTGCGCCGGTGACCATGCTTGAACACATCAAGGATTGTTACCTTGATATAGCGGACGATCCGCTGGCGGCCCGGTTTATGACCATAACTTATGCCTGTACAGATAAGATGAGAAAAGAAGCGCCGGCCTGCGTACACGTGGATGGCACCGCCCGCCCGCAAGTCATTACCAGGGAGGATAACCCTTATTACTATGATATCGTGAATGAATATTATAAATTGAGCGGTATTCCCACCCTGATCAACACCAGCTTTAATATGCACGAAGAACCAATTGTAGAGAGTCCTTTTGACGCGGTTAGATCGTTTCTGGACTCAGGTATTGACTATTTGGTTATGGAAAATTATATTGCCGCTTTTGAAGACAATAAGCATTTGGCGAAAAATTAATGCGTTTGGTACAATTGACAACAAAAAATCTCTTATCCGCAACGGCTGACAATGTCTATATCATGAATCTGGCTCGCAGTTTTAATAAGATTATGGGCAAAGACTACCGGTTAGTGGTAGCTAAAAAGAAACTGGAACAGATACCGGACGTGAACACCCTGAGTCTTGAGCTTGATTTTAGGTCAAAGATAGCCAGAATCAAGTTTTTACTGCCTTATTTATATTGTTTTTTTTGGCTGCCTTTTTATGTTAAGAAAAACGCCCTGGATAGCAAAGATACTGTTATTTTTACAAATGATCCGAATTTTCTACTATTGATCATATGGTGGCGCAAAATGTGCAATTATCAATATAAGATTTGCTCAGACTGGCATATGCTTTTTGGTAATTTTAAGGACGGATATAATGCCCGAAATAGTGATTTTTTAATTACTACTTCCGAAAAACTGAAACGGCAATTAATCGAAAAATGCGGAGCCGATGAACGGAAAATAAAAGTGGTTTACGGCGGCGTTGATTTGAGTAATTATAGCGGCGGTGAAAACGGTAATTTAAAAAAGGGATTGGGATTGCCGACGGATAAAATTTTAGTCGGTTATGTCGGTTTTTATAAGACTATCGGCATGAGCAAGGGCATTGATACCATGATCCGGACCTTGCCGTTATTGGAGGGTAATATTGTTATGGCCTTTGTGGGTGGCTGGAAGCATGAAATAGATGAATATCTTGAGATGGCCCGGGATATGGGCGTGGATAAAAGATGTATTTTTGTAGAAAAAGTGAGTGTGGAGATGGCGGCAAAATATGAGATGGCGATGGATATTTTAACCATACCCTATCCCGATAAGCCGCATTTCCGGGATTACGGCTTTCCTATGAAGGTTTATGAATATATGGCGGCCGGAAAACCGATCGTTTATTCTGCTTTGGAATTAACCGAAGAGGTCTTGCATGATTGCGGTTTTACTTTCCGGCCGGACGACGCCGTTGCTTTAGCGGATAAAATAAAATATATTATCGATAAAAAAAATGAGCGGGTCGTGAAAATGTCCGTAGAGACGGCGAGCAAAAAAGTGGCTGGCTTGACCTGGGAAAAAAAGGCGGGAGAAATTATTAATTTAGTAAATTATGCAAAAAGTATCAATAATCATCCCAACTTATAACGAGGCCAAAAATTTGCCGTTATTGATCGAAGAGATTTATGGCCTTATTAATAAGCAGGAAACGGATATAGAGTTCATAATCGTTGATGACAATTCTCCGGATGGAACCGGTCGGGTCGCAGAGGGATTGTCGCGCCAGTATCCGATAAAAGTAATTCATAGGCCGGGAAAGCTGGGCCTGGGTTCGGCCGTTATTGAGGGATTTAAAAGGTCCCACCGGGACATTCTCGGCGTAATGGACGGCGACATGAGCCACGATCCGGCTATTATCAATAATCTGATCAACGCTTTAAAGGATTATGATATCGCAATCGGCAGTCGTTTTGAGGTGGAGAGTTCGATCAATAACTGGAATTGGTGGCGTAAGATTGTTTCCTGCTCCGGCGTATTTTTAGCTAAGGCGCTGACCGGAGTTAAGGACCCTTTAAGCGGTTATTTTTTTCTACATCGCCGGATAATAGACGGCGTCGAGCTAAAAACCAAAGGATACAAGATATTATTCGAGATTCTGGTTAAATGTAATTATTCGAAATGCAAAGAGATACCGTATACTTTTCGCATGAGGCAGTTCAGCAGTTCCAAGCTTAACTATAAAGAGTTTTTGCTGTTTGGGAGTCAGATATTATCTTATGGTTTTTATAAAATATATAAATTATTCCGTAGATCATATTAATATGGAAGACAAGAAATATTGGGATAACTATTGGGTGGATAACAAGGAAAAGCATACTTTTTTTAATACCCTGGTAGATTTTGCCAGAAAATATTATTTTGCCAGAGCCTTTGCCGCTTTTCTTGATAAAAATTATCCCGTGGCCGGAAAAAGCGTCTGCGAAATTGGCTCCGGCTCCGGCCTGACCCTGTCTTATCTTAAAAAAATGGGCGCTCGGGAATGTACAGGCATTGATTATTCGGAAGAAGCCGTTAAATACGCGCAAGCCAATATAAAGGATTGTAAATTCTCGGTCGGCGATGCTTTTAATCTAAGTAGCATACCAGAAAAAAGCTTTGATATAGTTTATTCGCTTGGTTTTTTAGAACACTACAATCGGGATGAACAGAAAAAATTATTAGCAGAGCAGTCCAGGCTGGCGCGGGAATGTGTTTTTATTGAGGTACCGTATAATTCTCCGCATATGAGCCTGTTGTGTTACCTGAACCGAAAAAGTGGCCGGACCACCACTTTCAGCGACGAGGAGTTGTTCTCTCCTAAAACTTTCCGGGAACTCGGCCTCACGGGTAAGACTAAGCTTATGCCAAATACTTTTTTTATAACTATCGGCCATTTTGAGCATTTGTAATATTATCTTATGGAATTATCAAAAAATAAACTAGAGGTTATAAATTTTATGGACGAGATGGCCGGAAGCCGGTCGCAGTGGGTCAAAAAGAATCAATACTACTATGACGATTTGGCTGGATTTTTGAAATATAATATCCTGGAAAAATCGTCGATATTGGAAATAGGTTGCGGCAACGGTTTTCTACTTGACGCGATCAAGCCCGGGCGCGGCGTCGGCATTGATCTTTCCGGAAAAATGATTTTTCACGCTAAAGAAAGTTATCCGAATTTAGTTTTTTATAAAATGGACGCGGAAGATATAAATTTGGCGGAGGATTTCGACTATGTGGTTATGTCCGACGCGCTCGGATATATGGAAGATATCCAGAAAGTTTTTCGCGGCTTAAAAGGGGTGGTGAGCAATAATAGTCGGATCATTATTACGTACCATAGTTTTTTCTGGCTTCCGTTCCTGCGCCTAGCGGAATCGCTCGGCCTGAAGATGCCGCAGAAAAAGCTTAACTGGCTTAACGGCAACGACATACTGAATCTTCTTGAGCTTGAGGGATTCGAGGCCGTGAAGACCGGCCGGAGATTTTTGTTACCGGTGAAAATTTCGGTAATTTCAGCTTTTATCAACCATTATATTGCGAATCTGCCTGTTGTAAACTGGTTTTGTCTTACAGGCTATATTATCGCTAAAACCGCATACGGCGAAAAAGAAACAGGATTAAAAAGCGTAAGCGTGGTCGTGCCGGCTCGCAACGAAGAGGGGAATATCGAGAATATTGTCAAGAGATTGCCGTTAATGGGAAATAACACGGAAATAATTTTTGTTGAGGGTCATTCGCGGGATGGCACTTTGGCGGAGATAAAACGAGTCCGCGAAAAATATAAGACCGACAGGGATATTAAATATTTCATCCAAGACGGCCGGGGGAAGGGCGATGCGGTCAGGAAGGGATTTGCGGCCGCGACCGGCGATATATTGATGATTTTGGACGCCGATATGACCGTTCCGCCGGAAGACCTGCCTAAATTTTTTGAAGCAATCGCTACGGGCCGGGGGGAATTCATTAATGGAACAAGGCTTGTTTACCCGCTGGAGGACGAAGCGATGCGATTTTTAAATATTGGCGGCAACAAGTTCTTTTCCTGGATGTTTTCCTGGCTTTTAGGACAGAGGCTTAAAGATACTTTGTGCGGCACTAAGGTTATTTCGAGACAAAATTATTTAAATTTAATCAAGAACCGGAAATTTTTTGGGGAATTCGATCCGTTCGGCGACTTTGATCTTTTGTTCGGTGCCGCTAAGCTCAATTTAAAGATTGTTGAGATCCCAATAAGATACCAGGCACGGGAATATGGAGAAACGCAGATATCGCGTTTTACTCACGGCTGGCTGCTTTTAAAAATGGTCTTTTTCGCAATGAATAAAATCAAGTTTTTATAATATGGATATAATTAACGATAAATTAGCGCTGCACCGGGAGATCTGGTATAAAAAAAAGATATTAAGATTGATCTATGCGCAATGGTATCGGATGATACAAGCGGATTTGAAATCAGGCAAGAAAAAAACACTGGAAATAGGTTCCGGTACCGGTAATTTCAAGGAGTTCAAAAGCGATATTATTGCGTCCGATATAGAGAATCGTCCTTGGCTTGATAAAGTTTTTGATGCGCATGATATGCCGTTTACCGATGGCGAACTGAGCAATATAGTCATGATTGACGTTTTGCACCACCTGGTTGACCCGATTCGTTTTTTCCGTGAAGTCGGCCGCGTCCTGGAACCCGGCGGGAGGATAATTATGCTTGAGCCATTTCCATCTTTTTTTTCTTTGCCTGTTTATAAATGTTTTCACCCGGAGCCATTTGATTTTAAAAAAAATTATTTTTTGCAAGGCGGTACAGATGAAAAAAAAGACGCCTGGGAGTCTAACCAGGCCATCCCATTTTTATTGTTTTATAGACAGAAAAAAGATTTTTTAAGATTATTTGAAAATAAATACGAAATAATCAAGAAAAAAAGAATAAGTTTTTTATTATACCCCCTATCCGGAGGCTTTGAACATCGTTCGTTTATTCCCGGTTTTTTGTTTCCGGTTTTTAGTATTTTAGAAAAAATATTGGCACCCTTAGCGAGCCTATTGGCGTTTCGATGTTATATCGTTTTAGAGAAAAAATAAAACCCATGCACCAGTTAATTAAAACAACAAAAGATTTTTTTATAAGAAATATTTGGTTAGGGTTGGTTTTATTTTTAGCCTTTGGGGCAAGATTATATGGGATTTATTTCGATTATCCTTATACGGATTTTATCTGGGACGAAACTTACAGTATTTCATATTTATTCGATTTGTTGACGCAAAAAACGGTTTTGGTAAATCCGCCATCCTCGACTTACCCGACCTTATTGCCGTTTTTACTGGCGCCAGTTTTTGTTTTGCGCCTTGGTTATATCGCTTTAATGAATGGCCTGCACTCGATAGCGGAGCTTAAAAATTTTATAGTTATGAACGGTTTAGGGCAGATCCATATAATATCACGCTGGTATTCGGTATTCTTCGGAACCGCTACGGTTTATTTGGTGTATGGGATTATCAGAAGAATTTACCGAAAAAGATCCGTCGCGCTTTATACTGCCCTGGTTTATAGCTTTAGTTTAGTTCCGGTTTATCTTTCCCATTGGGGCAAGCACCACGCAACCATGGTTTTTTTCGTGATCTTAAGTCTTTTATTCGTCATTATTTTTGAAGAGAAAAAAGTCAAAAAATATGTTTATTTTTCAATGTTTGCCGCCGCCGCGGCCTTTTCCGTACATTATATCGGTGCTACGGCCGTAGTTTTTCCTTTCTGGGCGTGGTGGTCCAATCGGCGCGATTTTAACAACAAAGAAATAATTAAATGCATTTTATTTTTTGGAGGCATCGGGGCGTTTTTTTACCTATCGAATTTTTATGGAGTTAAGTCCATGCTCCATCAGATCATTTTTGATTATTATGCCAAGAATGATTGGGGTGGCATCGTGCCCACTGGCCGCTGGGAAAGGTTTTATTACGTCTTTCGGGATTCATTCATGATTGAGCCGATTTTTACGGCTTTATTTTTCGCCTTAGGATTGAAATTTAAACGTTTGATAAAAAATAACCGTCTTTGGGGTTATATTTTTGCCGGTTTGCTGTTTAATTATCTGTTGATGATTACTATAATCGTAGGGGCGCATTTGTCGCGCTGGCTTTTAACTTTTATCACGTTAATTACTTTGGTGTCAGCTTCGCTTTTTTATAATTGGCTTCTTGAAAGAAGCTGGCGGAAGGAGATAAAAATATTTTTAGCTATTATTTTTATTTTGCCCAATGTTTATTTTACTATACACTGGCTCGGTCTGCTGCGGAACAATACCGCCCTGGAGGCGGAGGCGTGGCTTGAAAACAATGTAAAAAAAGATGAATATATATATTCATTCATGATCAGCTTTAACGCTCCGCTATCGCTTGAATCGATGGAGTGGAATTATCATAATAACGATCGTTTCAGAAATATGAGAAAGATTGTCCTGGTGCTTGAGAATAAAGAAAGGTTCAGGGATAAAAAGGGTCTGGCGATTATGTATGACGACAGGAATAATAGATATGATAATTTGGCCGGTGAAAAAACTAAATATATAATAGCGGATGGGGGCAGTATAAAAGATTTGGAAAAAACCAGGAGGGAATTGGAAAAATATCACGCCCTTGAATTGGTGCGGTCGTTCTACCCTACGGAAAATATTGAAATAACAAACGAAGGATTGGATAATGATTATTTGAACAGTCCGGAAAAATTAAGCACCCTATATCATCTGGATAAGAGCGGTCCGTTTATTGATATTTATAAAGTTAAAGGCGATTATAATGACTAAGTTAAAAAACGTTTTTAAAGAACACTGGTTTATCTTTCTGCTGGCCGGATTTTTTTGTATTTTTCTGAATTGGCCATTGATCAGATCCATTCATTCTTTGGGAATCGAGAATTTTCGGGGCGTGTATCCGATGTTCGTGGACGATGCCGAGCATTATATTACCCGGACGCAGGAAGTTTTAAGTGGTCACCCCGGCCTGGGTAACGCCTATTTGGCGGAGCATAAAGGCGAGCCTTATATGTCGCCGCCTCTGGCCGAGATCGTTTTTGCCTACACGGCAAAAACTTTACATATTTCTGTGCCGGCGTTTTTCGCTTGGCAGGGTTTTCTATTTCCGTTTTTGTGTTTTATATTTTTTTATTTTATTCTTTTTTATACCAGCAAATCGAAGATTGTGTCCTTGTTTTTAGCGCTTTTATTTTTTTTGATCTCCCCGCGTCAGTTTTCCAGGCCCATTATCCAGCAATTCATTTTTCTACCTTTTTTCCTCGGGTCTTATTTTATTTGGCAATTTTATAATGAGAATAAACAAAAAAGCATTTACGTTATTAATATAATAATAACATCTCTGGTCGGTTTGTTGGTCTATATCTCCCCTTATTTTTGGTCGCCGCTTTTTTTGTTATTCCACCTTACCCTCTTTACTGCCGCCTTCATACGCAAGGATGTACGTTATTATTTTAAGAATCTGGGCTTGTCCGTTTTGATTTTCGGATTATGGGTAGCGCCATACCTGATAAATTTATTTAAAGCTGTAAAATCGCCCTGGTACGCAGAAACCGTAGTTCGTTTCGGGATGCTTAATACTCATTGGCCAGCCGCATTTTTTAACGTCTTGCCGGTTTTTATCTGCCTTGCGGCACTTTTATTCATTTTTAGGAAAACGGAAAGAGTAAAATTTTATTTTATTGGCATAATTCTTCTAACGGCTTTAGCCATAAATTGGCAGAATATCATAACCGGCCATTATCTTTTATTTTCGTCGCATTATATGGATGTGACTATTTTTTTGGTTCTTTGGTCGGCGGCCATGATCGGAGCGGGGGCAAAGGAAAAACTTTATTTCAACAAAGGATTATTCAGCCCGACAATAAGCATCGTTTTGTTATTGGTAGTCGTGATATTTTTCGGTTACCGGCATCGCGGAGAGTTTCCATTTATTTTAAATTCCGGTTTCAACAAGGAAGAAATGTCCAGGATACAGGACATGAGACCGGTTTTCGATTGGCTTAATTATAACACAGAGAGAGATTCGGTGCTATATTTATTGGGAGGTGACTATGACATGTACTACCTTCGAAATATATTCTATACCATATATACTCATAATAATACTTATTACAATGGTTACCCCGGAATGTTTTTAGTATCTAATGATGAGTTATTGGAGCGGTATTTAAGAAGTCTAATATTTGATCCGGAGGCTAATGAGGAATTTATCAGGCAATATGCATATCGGACAAGGGCGGTGGAATTCCTGTCCGATTATCAGAATAAACTAATAAGAAATAAAACTTGGGGAAAAATACCGGGAATAAATTTCAAAATTCCCGAGTTAATTCCTGACGGTTTTAATGATGAAGCCGTTAGAAGGTTTTTGGAAATAAAAAAACAAAACCCCATGGAGGTTTTAAAAAAGTATGATGTTGATTATATTTTGTTAAGCCTGGATGATCCTAGGTTTTCCTCGCAAAAAGAAATATTAGATTCCCTGGATTCGGCAGAGCCGATCGTAGAAATCAGCAATATACTTATTTACAAAGTGAATTAAAAATATTTTTTACCATAAATTTTAATATTTTTCTTTTACCCAATTCTATATTTTTACTCAGAGGAGATTGTTGTAGAATTTTCCAGGTATTTTGATTTAATGCTATATTTGCATAGCAGACTTCAAGCCAGCGGTTGGAGATTATTTTATCGAATGATTCTATATTGTAAATTTTTATTTTATGGTTAGCTTTACTGAGTTTTAAAAGCCATTTTTCTATTTCAGCAAGATAATTTTGTGTCGTATAGTCAGATGGTTTTAACAAGGCTCGATGCAAAAGCAATTCTTCTTTACCCGGTCTCAGGCCGAGTTTTTTTAATTCGCGTTCCTGAATCAGGCTAGCGTTCGTTCTCTGGGTTTTCGCGTATTGATTACTGATATTATTTTTTGTTATTCGATAGTAGAGCAGGATTTTATTTAGGTTGGCGAATTCGGTCAGGGGCGCAATCCGGGTCCAAAGTTCGTAATCTTCCGCATGGATAAAATTTGGATCGAAACACAGACCGCGTTCTTTGAAGAGCGAGGCGCGGAAAATTACGCTCGGATGCGCCATCTGCGTATTAAAAAGAAAACCGGCCTTAATATCGTCCGATTTCGTATAATACTTATTGACACCAGTTGATTCACCGAAAGTTTTTACCCAGGTGCCGCAAGCGCCGATTTTCGGATTTTTATCCATAAAATCTACCTGTTTCTCTATGCGTTTGGGCAAGCTGATATCGTCGGCGTCCATGCGGGCGATATATTCCCCGCGTGCCAGGTCTATACCCTTATTTAGGGTGGCAATCAGCCGCAGGTTAGTATCGTTAATAATCAGCCTGATTCTCGGGTCGTTATAGGATTCGATTATTTTCCGGCTATTATCGGTTGATCCATCGTCAATGATCAAAAATTCAAAATCACGAAAGCTTTGATTAAGAATGCTGTCGATTGCTTCGTGTAAATATTTGGCCGCGTTATAAACGGGCATTAGAACCGTTACTTTTGGCATGGTTATATTTTTATCCTCCGTTTTATGTAAGAGAGCGCCCGTTTGGGCTCGCGCACGGCCAGCCTGATTTGATCTTTTAAAACGGCGATTCTTTTTTTAAATTTTATCAAAGTAAATTTCCGGTTTTGCTTTTCCTGCTCCGCGAATATTTTTTTAATCAGCCGCTCCCAGGTGTCTTTACTGACGCTCCCGAAGATATTACCCTGGTTGTAGTGGTGGAAATAATTAGCCCAGTCGGTATCGCGGCTAACGAGTCCTTTGGCTTCGGCCAGGTTCCAAATATCCGTTCCGGGATAGGGCGTTAAAATACTCCAGATAGTATGATCCGGATTGATTTCACGCATCGCTTTAAGGCTTAAAAAGATATCCTCTTCGGATTCTGCCGGGAAACCGGCCATAAAATAGAGAGTCGTTTCTATTCCGGCGCGCCGGGCCGATTTGACCGCGTTTTTTACTTTATCGGTACTGAGATTTTTTTTGATCATCTTCTGGATCTTAGGACTGCCGCTTTCAAGGCCCAGATAGATATGCTGGCAGCCGGCCTCCTTCATTATTTTGAGCAGTGGATAGTCGAGGGTGTCGCCGCGGGTATCGCAGTGCCAACTGATCCTGAAATTAAGATTCAATACCAGGGCGCAGAATTCTTCCACGTATTTTTTTTTCAGCGTAAAAGTATCATCGTGAAAAGAGAAGTTGGTAATACCCAATTTTTTATGCCGATCCATTATTTCCGCGACGACGTTAGTAGCCGAACGAAAGCGCACCGCCCGGGTCCAGATAAGCTTCGAGGCGCAATAGTTACACTCAAAGGGACAGCCGCGCGAACTTATTATGCCCCTGGAGGAGCTTAGTTGTTTTTTTAATTCATGAACCAGATGAAAGGCGGGAAAGGGGAGGGCATCAAGATTTTTAATAAAGGGTCTCGCCGGATTTTTGATAATTTTTTTGTCTTTTTTATAGGTTATGCCTGAAATATTATCAAGTGATTTTTTTTGTTTAAGCGCGTTTACAAGCTCAATGATCGTTTCTTCGCCCTCGCCTCGCACAACGATATTAAACCCGCCTTTGACGATTGGTTCTTCGGGCAGGAGGGTGGGGTGGACACCACCGGCAATCAGGAGGGTATCCGGGAAGGCTTCTTTTAGTTTTCTTGCTAATATGTAACCGGAAAAAGAATTCGGGGTCATGAGGGATAAGCCGATCAGGTCAGGCTTGAATTCAATCGCGGTTTTTACGATATCGGAAAATATGTAATGGTCCGGATTCAGATTCTTTCGGTAAGATTCTTCGTCGATGGTTATTTTTTCTTCCCCGCCAGTTATTTTTTTAAAAAAAGTTTCACCGTTTAATATTAAAATATCATCACCGTTTTTTTCTAAAACCGCACCGATGTAAGCCAGTCCAAGATAGACCCGGCTGCTCGATATATTTTGGAATCCGTACCAAGGGGGTTGGATTAGAAGTATTTTCATGGTCTTGTAGATTATAATTTTAACCAGTTTTTCGGAAGTAATTCGTCATGATTATATTTTTCAGTCGCGAACCATTTTCGGGGAGCAATAACAATTTTTTTTGGGTTTTCATTAAGCCAAGCACCCCACCAAGAGAAAGAGCTGTTGGCAATGATGTTATGTTGGCAGCGGCTCATAAGAATTAGCTCTTCATAATCTTCTAATTTTTTATAGCGACTGATAAAAATGGTTGAATGGGGCAGGGTTAGGTTTTTTTTAGTCCAAGGAATATCATCTGAAAAAACAAAAATATTCGGGTTTTTTATTTTTGAAGTTAAGACTGTAAGGGCGCGATAGTAATATTCAGGAGGTAAAAGTCCGTATATGCTTGAAATTTTTTCTTTTAGGTAATCACCTCGCCTGATATGAAGAGAAATTGAATTCTCGTCGAAGACAGATAGGAGGTCAGGAAATTTTTTCTCTAGCGGAATTTTTAATTTGAATTCCTTTCTGATGTCGTTTTCCATGTCGGAAAAATATTTTTCGCTTTGCCAATAACCGTCAAAGTAAAGATTTTTATTTTTTATTTTTAGTATATCTTCATTGAATTTATATCCCAGATATTGAATGTACTTTCTTTGAAAACGCGGTTTGAGTCTGTCTGCTATTTTTTGCCAGCCGCTAATTCTGTATCGCGCAATTTCTTCCCTGGTTGCTATATTTTCCTCAATTAAAAAATTATTCAGCCGATAACGCCGCTGATTATTTTTATCGTCATATTCAGTTATATCCAGTTTGTGCGGGGTGTTATTTTTTGTCGCCAAATTTTTTCCGGCTGCATATTGAAAAAGTTGATTACCGAGTCCGCCCTGGATTTTAACTATAATCATTTTTTTTGTATTAAATATGGCCCCATTACTAAGTATTTTAACCCCGAATCTTCAAAGGTGTGCATAGCATCTTTCGGTCCCTCTACGTTTGGCTCTCCGTGTAGATTAAAAGAAGTGTTCAGAATCCCGCCAATTCCGGTTAGTTTCCTGAATTCTTCTATAATTACATGGTAATCGGGGCTTAATTCTTTGTTAACGATCTGCGGGCGGCTCGTTTTATCGTAGGGGTGTAGCGCGGCCACAAGCTCCCTACTCGCTTTTTCTGTCGTGTTATAGGTTATGACCATGTAATTACCGTTCGTTCGTTTGGGGTTATAAATATATTCCTCCGCATATTCTTCGGCGATCGAGGTGGCAAACGGCATCCAGAAGTCCCGGTTCTTTATCATTTCATTGATGATCCTGATGTTTTCGTAGCTGGCGGGATTGGAAAGAATCGACCGGTTGCCGAGTGCTCTGGCGCCGAATTCCATTTTGCCGTCAAACCTGGCGATCACCTCATTTTTAGCGAGCAATTCGGCGATTATTTTATTCAGATTATTCGGTTTGGAAATAGCATGCTTGCTAAAATAACCGTTTTGATTAAGAAATTCTTTTATTTCTCCTTCGCTATACTCCGTGCCCAGATAATAGGTTTTGACAGGATTGACTACGAAATCGAGGTTATTGTTTTGGCAAAATTTTTTATAACCGTATAGACATCCACCCAAGACAAGGGATTCATCGCCGGCACTCGGGGTAACCGTAAAACATTCAACCTCCGGCATTTCGGCGATTTTTTGGTTCATTTTTACGTTCATGAATACGCCGCCAGCGACGGCGATTTTCTTTATGCCGGTTTTAAGAATCCAGCGTTTAACCCATTCAAGTGTTATATTTTCGGTGAATTTTTGGATGGCGCCGGCGATATTGTCAAATCTTTCATATGTCAAATTTTCTCTTAAATAATATTTTGTCAGCTGCATGGGAATATTTTTACATTTAAATTCATCTTTGTCGTTCAAGCTGAGAATATTTTCAAAAATCGGCAGAAGGGTTTCGGCGTATTTTTCCTTGGCGTATGGCGCCATCCCCATTACTTTAAATTCATGTTCGTCCGGCTTCATGCCCATAAAAGCAGTTACTTCCCGGTATAAGTAACCAAGTGAATGAATACGATTGATTTTAGAAATGGTTTTAATTTCATTATTTTCAAATATGTTCACAGTGGCACATAAGCCATCTCCCTCACCGTCAAGCGTAAATACCAGGGTTTTTTCTTTTGAGTTCTCTAGAAAGGGGAGAGTTGAGTGGGCGTGGCACAGATGATGGTCTAGGTAAATTATTTTATTTTTTTCCGCGTTAAGCGTCTTGCTGAAGTATTCTTCCATCTCAAGTTTGTCGTTTTTATTTATATTTTTTGCGTCCGAAGCGAATCGCTCTTTAGCGCTTTTATAGAAATAATCCGGGAATAACTTGAATTTAAGAACAGTCTTTAGGGAAATATTTTTTTCTGTTTTAGAATACGCCGAATTATATGCCGAGGATTTAAAATCGCTCTTTTTGAGGTATTTGTATCCAAGTGGCAGTTTCTGTGTCAGGACATAATAGTCTATATCCGAAGCAAATTTGTCTTTTATATATCGCAAAGATAATTCCGGAAAGCCAGTGGAATTTTTTATCCGATTGAATCTTTCTTCGCTGACGGCAAAAGTTATTTTTCCGTCTTGCATTAGGGCTACGGAGGCGTTGTGGCCGTAATGTATGCTGATGATGTTATTTTTTTTCATGTTTGCAGTTTGATTTATAATAATTTTTTAACATCGAATAAATCTTATTCGGCATAACTCTTTTAGCCAATTTTATGAATAGTATTTTGAGAGTAGACGGGTTTTTTTTTAAGTATTTAGTAATGGTTGGAATCATAGATAGTTGTCTTATGAGACCAATGGGTGTTATTAGTCTGTTTAGTGATATGTAGCTCAACAAAACCTCTTTAAAACGAAACAATCGCTCTTGGCTATGTTCAAGGGTAAAAAGAGGCGTAGGAACGTCATTGAACCAAAAATCATCATTTATTTTTCCGCTTGCTTTTGTAATTTCGTATACTTCCGTGCCGGGATAAATTGTTAATACGGCTACATCTTCAGGGTAATAAACGTATTTTATTTTTTGTAATTTTTGTATCAATCGCCCGGTTTCTTTAATGGTCTCCATGGTTTCTCCGGGAAGACCTACTATCAGAAAGGCGAGTACGGCCATTTTTTTATCGGCGAATATTCTAAAAGCATTGACGGCATCTTCCGGGGCGATTCCCTTTTTACATTTTTTTAATATTTCTCGGTTTCCGCTTTCCAGACCCAATAATACTTTGTGAAAATTAGCCTCTTCCATTTTTTTTACCATTTCTTCACTAATCGGTCTCAGGCGACCACTGCACGTAAAATTTAGCTTGATGTTATTTTTTATGATTTCATTACAAAATTCAATTACCCTTCGATTATCTATGAAAAAGGTGTCGTCATGTATCCAAACTGATTTAATGTTCGGTAATTTTTTCTGTATGTATAGAATCTCGTCTATAATATTCTTGACAGATCTTTTCCTGACCCGTCTTTGTGATATTTTATCAAGGCAGCAAAAACTGCAGTTAAAAGGACAGCCTCGGGAGGTAATGATACAGGCCGCGTGGCTTTTTGGAGTAATAAATTCCTCGTGTTTTGGGAAGGGTAGCTCATCCAGATTTTCTATTAGCGCCCTACCCGTTGTTTTTATGATTTCGTTACTTTCATTTGCGAAAGCTATCCCGGCTATCATGTTTAAGTCGGGCTGGTTTTTGTCGAGTTCATTTAATAGCTTAGACAAGGTAATTTCCCCCTCGCCCAACACGGCGATCACATAGGGGTATTTTTTTAATATACTTTCGTACAAAACGGTCGTGTGTATTCCGCCAATTATGATTTTAATATTCGGATGATTTTTATGCAGATATTCTACGGTGTCGAAACTGCTTATTCTATTCGGGGTCAGTATTTGCAAACCAACAAAATCAGGTTTAAAAACGTCTAGGGTAATTTTTATTTTTTTTAAGCAGTAAGAAAATTCGTGATTATTCAAAAAAAGACTTTTTACCTGATAACCGTCTTTTTCCAGATATGAATGCAGATAAGCTATCCCCAGGGGATAATGAGATGTATCGTCGCCCGTTTTGACACCTTTTTTTTTACCGTGGCTAGCGGTCACCAAAGATATGTCTTCGAAACTTGTGCTTAACAAAAGTATTTTATTCATACCGTTTATATCGTCATCTGTAAATTTTTTCTAGTTTATTAGTACCCTCAATCCAGTTAGCGGGGCTTTCTTTTTTTTGCTTTAATAGTCCGGTCTTACTGTAGGTATTCAGCTTGAATTTTGTTATTTTTCTGATGCGCCTGGACCATTCCACGTCCTCGCCTTCACCCCAGCGCAATTTTTCGTTTAGGGGGTTGTTCAGATAAAAATTACGCTTAGCTACGAAATAAGTACCGCTGATGATTTGATATGGCGTACACTCGGCGTGATACGGAAGAAGGCCTACGCCAATATTCGGGTAATCCCAGGTTATCCAATCACGGAAGCGGGAGCCGTCATTATTAAGTATTATATTCATGCAAACATCGAAATTTTCACCGAATTTATCAAAACCCTTCTTCCAGCCGGGCAAAAAATGCACATAATCATGGCAAACGACTATTTTGTCGAAACGAGTGGATGCCACACCTAGATTTTTCTTGCGCGTTATCCAACCCGGTGACCACCTCAATTCCCGGTATATAAGATGACGGATATTGCTTTGTGGTTTTATCTGGATATTAAGATTCTTTGGGCCGACAACAATGACTTCATGTGGGGTTCCGGACAACTCTCTTTCAGCGGAACTGATTAATTTTAAAAGATAGTCTGGTGCCTGACCGCCAGTGGTAATAACTATCGACCAACCGTTATCTATTTTTTTTGTTTTTGCGCCTATGGCATCAGGATTGTTTATTTTTTCATAATAATCATTAATCAAACGCATAATAATATCAACCCCCAGTAAGCGCCTGAATTTTACTAAAAAAATTTTGGTCTTTAGAATAATAATTTTATTATGCATTTTTAGTTTTTGCGTGAAATAAATTTAATAGTTTTCTAAACTCATATTTGCTTTTATTAATAAGGCGAATGGCAAAATCTATCGGATATCTATTTATGATTATACGCAGTGGCAGGGTTACTCGGGATTTTACCATAAAGTCTGACATAAACAATTTATTTATGCATTTCGGAATATTGATCGTGTTAAAATAAAAAAGAGAGTTGGCGTAATTATATTTGATATCCCTTCTGTAGTCCTTGTTGAATTCAGAGCGCAGTGATGGAAGTATTCCGTCTTTTAAGGCGCGCTCAGCTATGGCGGTACCCGGAAAAAACTCCAACGTATAAAGGCTTAGTGTTTTGGGCTGTGGAAGGGAAAGCCATAGTTTTAAACTATCTCTCCAGTCATTATTGTCCTCATAGGGATTATCAAGAATAAAACCGTAATCAGCCTTCAATCCCCGATCCTTGAAAGAAGAAACTATATTGGCCGCTTTTATCACCTGTTCGTTGGTTACGAATCGTTTATAAATCTTTTTCAAAATCCTTTCAGACCCCGATTGCACTCCAAAAGATATGCCCCTTAATCCGTAATTGACCAATAATGAAATTTTTTCCTCAGTAACAAAAGGTGGGGTTGCATTAATCGTAAACGTAAGGCCGAGGTCTTTGTTTATGAAACTTGCTATGTTTTTTATCTCCTCTGCGTTTCTTACTAAAAAATTATCATCGTTTATGGCAATGTGGTTAACAAATGGGAGGTTAGCAAGGTGCGTTTTTAATTCCTTTTTTATTCGTTGAGGCGAAGCTAGTCTGTGCCACTTATGTTTGGAGTCGCGGGCCAACTTGTGATAAAGCGAATTGGAACAGTATGTACAGGAAAAGTTGCAACCCCGTTGTCCGTAAAAAAGAAAAGAGTTTCCGAAAAATTTCCTTTTTTTTAACGCCTCTTCCGGAATTTTTATTATTTCGTTATGGCCGCGTATAAACAGATAGCTATTCTTTAGTCTATAATCGGGAAACGGTAGGTTGTCCAGGGATTCCGCGAAAAAATATTCTGACGGCCTTTTGATTTTACCGTTTTGTTTCTGAAAAATATTCGGTATATTCAAATCAATTTTTTTATTTATAATTGATTCATAAAGCCGTCTGAGCGGTTCTTCGCCCTCTCCCACGCACACAAAATCAGCGTGTTGAAGTGATTCCTCCGGTAATGCCGTTGGGTGTATTCCACCCAGAATTATGGGGATTTTTAGTCTGGTATTTATTTCCCTTATTATTGGCAGACAGATGTCCCAATCTTTGCTCATTAGCGAAAAACCGATTAATTTTGAACCCCGGGAAATTTCTATAACCCTCTCTATTACAGACGCCGACAAACAACTGCATTTATTTAAGTATATTACCCTCGCAGGGATATTGAAGTGTTCTACGTATGCTTTTAATGATTTTATACCGATCTCCTGCAGGGGATTACTATTGGTAATTAAAGTTATCATGAACTTAAGGTTAAGATTATTTTAAACCGTTGATACTTGTTTACGGTTTGTTTCCACTAAAATATTGTAGTCTTTTAGAGGATTATAGGATAATGGTTCATTGGAACATATCATAATGTGGGGCAGTTTTGTCTCTTCGTTGATGCGGTAATAAAAATAAAGATTTTGCCAGGAGATCAGTTTTTTTTCATGTAGTTTCTTTATGTCGTCCATAATGCTGTGGTTTTTCCAGCGCTCCATCATTACTACGTATTTTTTGGAAAAGTTAAAAAGATTTTTTAGGGCGATCAGGTGGGATTCGTTCGTGTGAATATGCATGATTACGGCTTGCGTGAAACTAAGATCCGCCACCCCAGTTAATTCCGGGAGCAGGGGGGACGTAGCGTCGATTTTTCTTATTTCCGCCTTTATATCCGGGTAGCATTCCCTCAAAAAAGCCAATTGACGTTCGTCTTTGTCTGTGCCTAATAATTTCATGTCAGGGGCCAGGACGTACAGGTTGTGCAGGTGCATACCGTTGCCGCAGCCCATTTCTATGACGATTTCCGGTTTAAGCTGCAGTATGGTTTCGTACAAAAGGTGGTGATTGGCGTGCAGGGGCTTGATATCCGGATTGGTTTTTTCGAGTTTTCCGTTTTTTGCGGCATAATCCCCGGGCGCAAGGCTCATAGTATGAACCTTTGCCTCTTCCCTTAGCTCTCCACGGTAATGCAGATTATAAAGTCTCCAATTGAACATATCGGCGTTATCAGATCCGATTGTTTTGATTATCCGTAATTTTTTCCCCAACCTGACCATCAATTTTAAGAGATGATATTCGATGTAATATATATTCGAATAATTGTGTTTAGGATCTTTTATGAAATTAATTATTTTTTTGATCATAATAACGAAATTATTTTTTAATATCTTTTAATATATAGCTAGTCAGGGTTTGGGCGTAGGTGGAGGCCTTGAACATATTTGCTCGACCGCTACTTAAGTAATCAGATATATTATTAAGAATTTGCGCCAGAGTCCTTTCATTGAGACTGCAAATATGCTTATATAATTCTTCGTAAGATTCAAATTTTCGGCGGTCGATATAGCAGTCTTCGGGGATAAGCTTTTCTATGTTGGATGCGCCCCAGTATATCGGGATGCAGCCCGCCGAGAAACTGTCGAATATTTTTTCCGTAACGTATCCGGGGATTCCCCGCATATTTTCGTAGCATATGGAAAAGCGGAATTTTTGCAGAGTGGAATGTTTTGATTCGAGTACGCCTCCGTAGCTTATGTTTTCAAGCAGGAACAGCTTTAAAATCCATTGCGGCGCCCGGCAGAAGAATTTGTTCAAATGAGGCCGAAACAAGTAATTCGGCCAACCCTTTCCGTAATATTTAAAGTTTTCCGGATGGTATTTCGTGAACCACTTGACCGCTTTATACCTTTCCGAATACAGTTCGTCCGGGTGGAGATAAAAATATTTGAATCCGGAAATCATGGTGCATAATTGGCGGTCATTACTTTTTATATCCCCGGGATCATACCTGAATCTATAGCCGAAGCGCAGAAGAAAATATTTTTTGTTATCCACCAAAGATTCGTCCCAGGTGAATATTCGGTCAAAGCCTTCGTGATTTTTTTTATTCCAATTGGCCGGTAAAACCACGGGCGGTTCGACGATCAGTAGGTATTTTTTTTGGTTATGTTTTTTAGCCGTCCTGGCTCCCGGCGCCGAATTGTAAATAACGATATCCGCCTCTTCGATTTTATTTATATCCTCGGTCGCCAGATCTATGTCATGTTTTTTTAGTTCTTCCTTTAGCGTAATGTCGTAAGCATTCAAATTATCCCTGATGTCTTTTGAAAATCTGTAGTTGTTGTAGTATATAGGATTTTCCACGACCAGGGTTGCTTTGTATTTCATATATTATCGGGGTGACCAAACGATCACGGAATAACCGTCTATAAAAAAGCTGCCGATATAGGATCTTTGGGCTTTAAGAATTTTGATTTTGTTCTGTTTTTCTAATTTATATAAATGCGACAAAAAACCTTTTAGGTAATTCCTTTTTTCGAAATATTTTAGGGAAAGGAAGTCTAACAGATTATTTTCGTCCAATAATTCTCCAATCGGTTCAACGTGGATGCATAATTTTGGCTTATTGCCGATTAGAAAGTCGATAAATTTATCAAATTTTTCACCTACCTGTTCTAATGCGGCTACTGTGTAGATGACAGAATTTTTGCCTAGTTTAAATTTTTTATCAGGATTAAAAAAATCAAATTTTTTCGCGAAAAGCTTGTTGTTGTTTTTCTGCGCAGCAATTTTTTGAATGATTTTTTGCGATGATTCAACCCAATCCAGCCCCCACAGATTCGCATTTCGGTTTATATCCCTTATTTCCAGCAAGTGGTGTCCCGTGCCACAGCCGAACTCGTAAATCGAATCGGCATCCCGCATGTACTTGTCGGCCAGCCAGCCGACTATAACGGCCAGGGAGTTGCGTTCAAAATTTTTCGAGTGTGCCTTAATTAGTTTTTGATTAACGCGCACTATATCATATTTTCCAAAATAATGGGGGATTATTGCCGAGGAATTACCGTGCTTTTTTAAATTAGCCAGATTTTCCCCCCAGCCCTTTTCCCACTGCCCCAAACGATGCTTACCCGAATAAACCAACCCTCGATCAAGCAAGGTATCCACAATTTTTTTAATACAGTCATCGCGTTCATCGGGCGTGATATGCCGGTAGCGGAAACCGTAATCCTTGATTTTCTTTTTAGTATAAGAACTAAGTTTTTCGCCGAACATCCGTTCAAAATCGTCTGTTTGCAATTTGTTTTGCGTATTTATTTTATTCATAGCCAATTGTTTATATGATTTTAAGCCAGCTATCCAGAGACATATTAATTAAACCGGCATAATTTGTTTTTTCGATTTCCAGCAAGTTCTTATTGATCCATTCGGCGACATCGTTGATTGATTCTTTATAGGACAAAGAGGGCTTAAAATCAAATTCAGCATTAAAGGCCGAGCAGTCTATTTGCAGGTTTCTTAAATCCCCGATATCGTGCATGGGGGCTATTTTGCAGCTAATAACATCCTGAATACCCGTTCCGAATTGCATTTTTGATAAGTTATAACTGCCGATATTATACAAAAGTTGTTTCCAGGAATTTTTTTCTATGACCTTAAAGTAACCATTGACCAGATCCCTGATATCAATTGCCGCCCGGTAAGCATTTAGTTCGGATATCCTTAAGACGCCTTTGGCGATAGCACAGTAAGTGAAGTGGTTCGGCAAAAGTTCAAGTCTCATGCGGGGCGCCGGACCACAGACGGTGGCCGGTCGGAAAACGATAATTTTGAATCCGGGGTTGGCCGCGATTCTTTCTTTGATGTATTCCTCCATCTTTAGTTTGTATTTGCAGTAATTATCGGTCGGTTCGGGCAGGGAATCTTTTTCGGTCATTAGTTTCAGATCTTTTTGATTGCCATACAGACTGGAGGAGGAATTATATATAACCGGGATGCCAAGTTTTTCGCAGATTACCAGAACGCCCCTGGAAGCATTATAATTAATATCTTCCGTATAGCGGGGATTGTGGTTGCATGCATAAACGCTGCTGAGTTCGCCCATGTGTAAAATATAATCCGGTTTGAACGCCTTGATGGATTTTTCCAATAAATCAGTATTCCTTGTGTCGCCGATTATCGTTTGCAGGGAAGACCCCTCTTCGCGCTCAAGCTCAACCTCTTTGATTATTTGGTTATAATTCTGTTCGTAGATCAGTGAATCGTATAAAGCGACATCACAGCCCCTTTTTAAAGCCTCCCGGGCAAAGACAGTGCCTATGTAGCCCAGGCCGCCAGTAATAAAAAATTTATTTTTCATAATCGTGATTTTTAAATTTGTTATATAATATTTTTTGCCACGCGATAGTTTTTTTTAAACCCTCGTCCAGATCGATATATTTTTTTTTATTGAATTCTCTTTCCGCTTTCGTCATATCTAACGATACATCTTCCGGCGCGCTTATGAGGGAGTTTTTGGAATCAGGCGGAAAGTTTACCGGTACCCGCAGGTATGCGCCGATTTTTTTTGCTAATTCGCCGATTGTAGTCTTGGAGTGGCCGCCAACGTTGTAAATAGCGTCCTTTCCGTTCAAGAGTATGTTCCACATTATTTCGATCGCATCGGAAACGTAGCAGAAAGTTCTTTTGGCGTCGCCCTGGTCGAGTAAATTAATTTCACCGTTTATCGCTTTTTGGATAAATGAGTTCATTACTCTTTGGTCGTTGTGTTTTGTGCCCGGACCGTAAGCCAGGGATAGTCTGGCTATTTTCGCCTCAATATTTTTTGCTCGATTAGCGATGCAAATAGCTTCTCCACAGCGCTTGCCCTCTATATAGCAGGAGCGGGGATGGTCGGTGTTGGTTGTGCCGATTTCCGTTTCTTTATGCGGGTAATTATTGTTTCCGCTGTACACCTCGCTGGTGCTGACAAATAAAAATTTTCCGCCTTCGTTTAATTTTTCGAACAAACCAAGGGTCGTTAAGCTGTTTAGCTTAAGAGTTTTTATCGGGTTTTCCATAAAACGTCCCGGTTGGCCATATCCGGCGGCATGGATAATATAGTCGGCCCGAGGGAGAGTTTTGCAAAAATCGTAATCAGCCAGATCGCCTCTGATTATTCTCGTTCCCTGGTAATCTAAAAAATTTTTTAAGCAAGGAGAGGGTTCGCTCTGCATAACGGCAACAACCTTCGTGCCCGCGGAATTAGAACGAAGAAGGTTCCATAGGCTGGCTAAAAAATGATTACCAATCAGGCCGGAAGCTCCGGTAATTAATACGGTTTTTCCTATTATTTCACTTAGTTCAACGTTTTTCACCACCCGCTCCGCGTCTTCGGCAATTATGCTGAAAATTTTATCCATAGATGAGTTTTTTTAATTTTTTATTAATATTAATTGCCGATAACCCAATATTCAAGTCATGCTCATCGGCCGATCCGTAGTTCGATAAAAATCTTTTTGGAACGCCGATGGAATCGATCACAATCGGTCTTAAACTTAGCGCCTCCGCGATTTCGGCCGTTAGACCCCCCTTATAATATGGCTCACATAATAAAATTTTTCCTGACGCACTGTTATTTTTTAAGGTCTCCGAATCAAATGGTGTTACGGTTGTATAGTAAAGGATAGTAACATCCATCCCGGTACAGGCTTCCAGTACATGATTCAGGGTGGGGCCAACGGCTACAATGGTCGCTAAATTGCCCCTTTGCAGTATTTCGGCTTTGCCGAATTTTACGTTATAACTGTTTTTATTAGGCCTGTCGCTCAACCTGAAATAAGTAGGATGCCCATTAGCGTAAGTATCCCGGAACAAGGTATCGAATTCCTGAGCGGTACCAGGCAGGATAATTTCCATGCCGGGCAAATTTTTTAGAATACCGACATCGCCGGGGCAATGATGCGTGCAGCCCAGGGCGGCGTAATCATATGAACCGCCTATGCTCAGGAAGTTTCCCCCCATTTTTTGATAACAAAAATCAAGTTTCAGTTGTTCATAGCTTCTTTCAACCAGAAAGGGGGCGATAGTATGGATAACCGGAATAAAACCGGACATAGCTAGTCCAGCCGCCAGACCGACAGTGGATTGTTCCAGAATCCCGATATTATAGACTCTTTCCGGATATAATGCTAACGCTTTATTGAATCCCCAAACGCCGATATCGCCAAGCAGTAATACCAGCCTTTCGTCCGTTGTTAGTATATTTTCAATTGTGTTTACAAATTGTTTGCGCATGCTTTTTGATATTCATAATTATTAAGTTCGGCAATGATTTGCTCGTATTCTTCTTCTGTGGGGGTTTTGTGATGCCAGGCCGGATTATTTTCTATGAATTTTACACCCTCACCCTTTATCGTTTTTGCGATTACAGCTGTCGGTTTTTTTTCATGCGTATTCGTTAAGGCGTTAAGGATCTCTCCATGGTCGTGGCCATCCACCACAACACTATTCCACCCGAATGCTCTGAACTTTTCCGACATATCACAAATCTTAAGAGCCCTGTCCGTTGAATGGTTGTGATCAACTACGCAGATAAGATTACTTAAATTGTGGTGGGAAGCCAGCAGGGCAGATTCCCAGATCGTACCCTCGTTGCTTTCTCCGTCCCCGATAATGGAGTAAACCCGATTTGATTTTTTTTGTATCTTAAATCCTAGGGCGATCCCCACGCTTATCGGCAGGCCATGTCCCAATGAACCGGTAGAGGCTTCGACGCCGGGGATTTTATTTCGATCCGGGTGGCCTCCCAATATGCTGTCGAATTTTCCGAAGTTATCGAATTCACTGAAAGGGAAGTAGCCCTTTTCCGCCAAAACCGCGTATAATCCAAGGGAAGCATGTCCCTTACTTAAAATAAAATAATCCCGATTCGGATCCTCTTGGTTGGAGGGATCAACTCTAAGAATCTTATCATAAAGCACCCACACGACATCAAGAATGGAAAAAGCGCTCGGTATATGCCCCTCTTTAGATCTATAGGCTGTTTCAACGATGATTTTTTTTAAATTTATTATTTTTTCGATTGGGTACGCCATATTAGAGTTTAAATAAAAATTTAAATATTCTTTTTATACGTATTAGGAATGGTATTATCGTCGGTCCGTTCTTTCTGTAAAAATCAAACCTTATTAAGTGGGTAGATAAAAATATAAATAAGTATTGCCCGGTCATCATCAAAATACTGTGGTCTTTTCCGAATATTTTATAACTGAATATTTTATGCTGACTGGTGCAGTGTTCGCAATAGAAGTGGGTGTACATTGAATTTGTGGCCGGTTTTTTATATTCAGATACCCGCCCGCAAAAAGGACATTGCGTTGTTATTAAATACAGGTTGTCCTTTTTTTTCTGCCCGCTTGCCCTTACCGCGCCCGTAAGCTTCCCCAGTTTAAGTTGTTTTTTTATATTTTTTTGCCAGATAATTTTACCCATTAGTTTATAAAATCTGCCTTCGCTTAATTTGGTCATATTTATGGTCGGAAATCTTCCCGTGACATGCTTTAACCTGTCCTTGATTAGGTTGTTTTTAATCGCTAATTGAAATATGGGTGAATTGGGAATTACGCGTAAGAAAACAGGCACGATATTGTATTGTGGATTATTAAGCCACCAGCGCAGGGAATTTTTTGCGGTTTCTTCCGTTTCGGACGGATCCCCGAATATTATATTACCCGAGCAAGAAATACCCGCCTCCCTTGTTAGTTTTAAGGCATTTTCAATCTCCGCCTTGGTTGTGCGTTTTTTCATGCTAACCAGAATCTCGTCATTTATATTTTCAAGTCCATATCCGATATACTTCAAGCCGGATATTTTTAATGTTTTTAGTATTTCGGAATCAACGTCATTGACCCGGAAAGATCCTCCCCAACCGATTATGTTATAATTTTTTATCCTCTCGGCGAAATCGATCATTCTTTGATGATTTGCCGAAAAAAGTTCATCTAAAAAATAAAAGAAATTAATATCATATTCTTTGATCAAATAATCAATTTCTTTGAAAATATTATCAAGCGAACGCTGTCTGTATTTTTGCCCGAGATGATGATAACAGAAGGTGCAGCTAAACGGACAGGAGCGAGAACCAATAAATTCCGTATAATGCAAATTTTCACATCTATCGAGTACGTCAAAATTCTCCGAATCAATAACTAACGATGTCCATTTTTCGAATTCAAAGCCCTCATAATCTGGAAACGGTAAACTATCCAGATTTTCTATGTATGGTCGTTCCGGTGTCTTTATCACTTCCTTGTTTTTTAGAAAAGCCAAACCTTTAACCGTTTCTATGCTGCCATTTCGGCAAAGCACGTCCGCCAGCTCGGCCATGGTTTCCTCACCTTCGCCCATAACCGCTATGTCAATATCCAAATTTTCCAATGCTAATTTAGGATCAGAAATCACGATAGCTCCGCCGACAACGGTAATGATCTCTGGTTTTATCTTTTTAGCGATCTTTAAAATTTCATCAACTTTATTCCAATAAAACGATAAGGTCCCGGTGCAAAAAACATCGATTTTATTATTTGTTATATGTTCCTTAAGGATGTTCTCAAGCGATATCGATTGGTCGTAATGGCATAAATTCAGACAAAAGACATTGAATCCTTTGCTTTTTAAAAATGATGATACGTAACCAAGCCCAAAAGGAAAGCTATAGTACTCTCCCGAGAAAACAAATTGTGGTACGACTAATAAAAAATTCATAAGATAGTTATGCTAACTCATGTTTTATTTAATAACGGTTAATTACTTTTTTTCAAAAAAACAATAGCCAGGACAGACAGCTCATAAAGCATCGAACAGATTATGGCATAAGCCATACCATTTAATCCGAATAGCGGCAAAAGAACAGCGAATAAAATCATTTTTAATACATTTCCGGATATTGAAATAAAGTAAAGCAGCTTTTGGTAACCCTGGGACATCATGGCCGTATTGAACAGCCCCAGTGGCACTACCGCCAAGGTAATTACCATGATTTTCGTCAGAGGAATAGATTCGAGGTATTGCGGGAAGAATATTTTATAGATCCAAGGGGAGAAAAAAAAGTATAAGAGGGACAGGGCGGAAGTAAGGGCGGTTAATTTGGCGATTTTTAGGGGCAGGGTTTTTTTTAGATTAGCGAAGCTGTTTTCGGAAAATTTCGGGAAAGCCAGAGCGGATAGGTTTTTCAGAACGAAAGATTTCATCTGGTCGAGCGGAACAAGCGCAAAGGAGTAAATGGCCAGCTCCGCTGCCCCGATATAGTGGAAAATTATAATCTTATCAATATTCTCGGTAATCGTTCCGAATACTCCCATAAAACTAAGATGTTTACCATAGGTCACGTCTTCAGGATTGTGGTTTTTGTTCGGTTTATATTTCTTAATAGTATATTTAAGGGCAAGGTAACTAAACAAAATCCGGCTTGCGAAATATACGAAAATTATAATAAGAATATTGTCGGTCAGATAGATGACCGCTATCGTAACTGCCGCCACGAATAATTGGGAGACTATTGATATCAGGGTGGAGGCGCCGAATTTTTTCTTACCAGATAGAAAAGACGCGTATAAAGAGAAGGCCGTGTAGAAAGGAATAAAAACAGTAATTATCAAAAGGCTTAAAGCGACGGCATTGTTGTGGTTAATGAAATAATAAATAGCCATCAACAAACTTGCCAGACTGCCGATTGTACCCCATTTGATCTTGGTTTTGATGGCCGGCATCAAAATCCCTTCATTTCCCTTGGCTACGGCCATGGTCACGGCTGAATGCATATTTATCAACGAGGGGATGGTCAATATGCCGATAAAGGATAATATGTACCGGTAAAGACCGAAAATTTCTTGAGGTAAAAAATTCGCGAAAGCGATTGATGTCAGGCCGCCGGCAAAAATGGAGACAAATTGACCGATAGTAAGCCAGAAATTGCCCTTAGCCAAATAGACCATGTCTGTGTGTGTCCACTTTTCCGTCCACCGGAGAAATTCTGCGGTTTTATTTTTGGTTTCGGTTAGCATGTGTTACCAGCGGTTGATTTTTTTAACTACCGCTTTTTTAATTTTCAGATAGGAGCTTATCGCTTTTTGTTCCACCTCTGGCGAAACCAGGCGCAGAATTTCTTTGCCCATGATCCGGTATTGTCCACCCACCTTATTGGCCTTAATTAACCCTTTCTTTAATAATCTTTTAATTGTGCTATTGCTGATTTTTAGAAGATCCTGCGTTTCTTCGGTGGTATAAACGGCATTAGGTTTTATTTCATTAGTCATATACACAAGTATAGTCCCGGTATCAAAAGGTGTCAACAGGTATCAAGTGTGGAAAACTTTTTAAAAAATTGGCTTGTTATAGCCAATTGTAATATAACTCGTTTTTCTGCTTTATGATTCAATATTATGTTTATCACCAATCACCGAAGGTCTTTTAATAACCGCCGTAGCCCCATCTTCAAGGCACTCAAAACCGGTCATCTCGTCGCCCGGTTTCAGCCAGATCGCGTCGCCCCTTTTTAAAATTTCATCGTTCATTTGGAATTGGCCGTAAACCACCACGGAAATCTCATCCGCAATTTTGTGGATATGCGCTTTTTCGGTGTCGCCTTTTTTGTAGTATTGCACCGCGAATTCAAAATCCTCGGTTTTAAGTATGGCCGGTTCAAAATTTCCCGCGACCCAGCCGCGGGTAAAATTTTTCAGCTTGAATATTTCCATCAGAATTTCAAAAAATTAATATTGAGATTTCGCGATTCTTTATTTATTATTAACAATTCATTATGGGGAGGGGAGTAGGCGGCGGTTTCTTCCGGGTTAAGTTTATTGAAATATTTATTGGCCGCCCGCAAGACTCCGCAGTGCGCGACGATCAATAGATTGTGTAGCGGCCAATCGTCCGTCAGGCGGCCAAAAGCCGGTTCCAGGCGGCGATAAAGCGCATCATAACTTTCTCCCTCCGGATGCGCAAAGAAATATTTATTATTTTCGCGCTTCTGCCAATCAGGCAGATTTTTTAAATCCTCTTTTTTCTTTCCGTCCCAGGCGCCATAACTCATTTCCCGCCAGGTTTCGTCTATATTCATATCCGCACCGGTCAAACCGGAAACTATCGCCGCGGTTTGCCGGCTTCTTTTGAGCGGGCTTGATATTATTTTTTTTATATTCCGGTCTTTTAAAAAAAGACCGAGTCGTCCGGCTTGTTTTTTTCCTTCATCCGTCAGTTCGCTGTCGCTTACGCCTTCAAGCCTGTGTTCCTCGCCGTATTCGGTTTTGCCGTGGCGCGCAAAGTAAATAGACATATTCGTTAACCTCGGAAATATTTTTTAAAATGCTCCACGTCTTCCGGAATGCCCAATGACCACATTTCTTTAACCAACGGGGCGCTTATTTTATCACCGCGTCCGATTAATTCATTATAAACCGGACAGACGTAGAATTCGCCGCTGACGCGCAGGTTTTTGGTGATCATTTGTTCGGCCGCCCAGACGAAATCTTTGCCCTGGGTAAAATAGTATAGACCCACGGTCGCCAGATTTGAGATCGGCTCTTTTTCCGCCACTCTTTTAACGTAGCCGGTTTCATTCAATTCAACAAAACTCCATTTTTGGTTAGTGGCGCGGAAAATCGGTATTATTCCTTTCGTATCCTCCGTCTTGTTTAATATCGCATCTTCAATCCCGTTCTGGAAATACTGGTCGCCGTTATAGATTATCAATGCTTCGTCGGTATTGATTTGATCTTTGACCAGGAGAACGGTAGAAGCCGCTCCGTCGGTCTGTCCCACCGGGATTATCTGCGGCCCCGATCCGTATAATTCCCGCAGTTTATCGCCTAAATTATAATTTTTGTCATGTTCTTCGTTTATTAAAAAAATAATATTTTCGTCAAAAACAAGAAAGGGCAGGGCATCGGTGGCCCAGCGGATCATTAACTTGCCTTTTATTTCAATTAATGGCTTTGGCCTGTCGTAAGCGGCAGCGATGAATTTTGAGCCGCGGCCGGCTATGGGGATGACCACTTTCATATATTATAAGTTATAATTAGTGTTATCAATAAACCACTCCAAATCTTCCGGCGTGCCGAGGCCGTGAACATATTTCGGGTAAGCCAGCTTAACCTTGCCGCCCTTTTCAATGATTTTATTGTAAAGCGGCGCCAGGTAGAATTCGCCGTTAGTGTATTCTTCGCGGGCGATCACGTCTTCCGCGATTTCCACGAAGTTTTTCCCGCTGCTGAAATAATAGACGCCGATATTTGCCCAATCGGATATCGGTTTTTTCTCGGCCACCTCTTCGACATATCCGTCCGCGCCCAGTTTACTGAAACTCCACTTAGGATTGCCGTCGGTCACTTCAAAAACCGGGATAAGACCGTCCAGGCCGGGATTAGCGGCGATTTCCCGGGCCATGGCTTCGCCGTCAAGAAAATGGTCGGAATCAGTAATGATTATTGGTTCGTCTTTGTTTATAAATTCCTTGGCTTTTAGCGCGGTTTCAGCCGCGCCGCGGGTAAAACCGTCCAGGGTGATAATATTAATATCATCGCCGTAATGTTTTTTTAAGACCGCGCAGATATTATGATTTTCATTATGTTCTTTCTGGATAATAAAAACGAGGTCATGCGGTTTAACGGCCATGGCGCTATCAATGCTTTGTCCCGGATGCTCTATAAATGGCAGAGAGCCGGTGGCCCAACGTATCATCGGATAGCCTTTTACGTCAATTATTGGCTTAGGTTTTTTATATTCCGGATTACGGTCGGCTTGTGCCTGAAAACGGGAACCGCGCCCGGCCATAGGGATGACGATTTTCATAATATTACTTAATTATACAATTATATGGTTAATTTTTCAACATTAATATTTTAGCTTGTATTAGTTTTTTTGTCTATTGACATTTTATTGTTTATATGTTAATATATTTTATTAGATAATTTTTGTTCTTTACATTTTTTATCAGGAGAGAATAAATGACGACAAGAAGCGGGAGGGATATGATTAGTAAGATCGTAAAAACGATGGAACGTGCGGTACTGGCCAGTTGCGAAGTCATTCGTCCCTTTGCGATGGGATCAAGAAGTTTGGGCGATGTGTCGGTAAAAGCAGATGAGACGCTTCTTACCGCGGTGGATAAAATGAGCGAAGATGTTGGCAAGGTGATTTTGCGGGACGCTTTTCCCGATATTCCGTTTATTGGGGAAGAGGGCGGACAAAGCGGAGCTAATGCCCGGTACGAATTCTGGTATGACCCGCTGGATGGTACCGCCCCCTTTGTCATCGGCACCCCCACATCCACTGTGATTTGTGCTTTGTATGATAATATCGAGTGCGTACTTAAGGCGGTGGTAATTGCCGAACCAGCCTATCAAAGAGTCTGGTCAGCTATCCGGGGTCAGGGTTCTTATTTCCGGGTTGCTGACATACCGAAGCAAAAAAGAGTCGTCTGGCCGGGCGACTTGGGCCGCGGCACCGGCGTTTTTTGCGATTTTACCCAGGGGTTTAAACGGGATAAGGGGGTACGACAAATTTTTTCCGATCATCAGGCTCTAGTGTTGACTACCCAACTGGCCGCCAATACCAGGTTGCTTTTACTGGGCTCCAACGGCGCCCATCAGGCGTATGTAGCTGATGGCCGGGACAAAGTTGCCGGCGGCATAACGACCGCTATGGGCGGGCCTTGGGATGCGGCCGGCGCCTTGCTTGTTATGGAAGCCGGGGGAGCGGCTAAAGCTTTTTCAATGGACAAAAGCATACTCAGTGAACGAAATCCGCTTAATCCGAAATCGTACGATATCTTGGTTTACGGCAATTCTCCACAAACCACGGAAACTCTAACCGATTACCTCAAACAAGCAATACTGGAGGCAGTAGAATGAAGCAAATAATTTCCGAGACCGACTTTATGAAAAATATGAGCACTATTTATCAAAAAAATGAAGCGGCGCAAAATACGGTTATGGCGGAGGGGTTGACCGTCGATCCGGTGGTCAGCAAAAAAGAGGGTGGGCATTTGGTGATTTTTCGCTTTCCCTTTGAATTCGCTGTCGCATTGTCGGAGTTTTCACTGGCGATTTCACGATTGGTTTCAGCTGTGTATTATCGGATAACCGATATCCATTTGACGATTATCAGTCACGATTCGGCGCCTGGCATGACCCATCCAAATAGCACCACCCTGAAGATCCTGGAAGCGGCGGTCACGAAAGCATTAGATGAATGCCGAGTCCCAGCATTTCCCTTAATCAGATATTCCGGCTTATTTTTCAACAAGACTAGTGTCGTAGCCAAGGGCACCCCGGAAAATGATAGTTTTTATCTCTTGGCCAACGCTATCGTTTACCATTGCCGCGAATTGGGACTGGATGCTAAGTTTCCTTGGGGGGTGCACAGTACCATTAACCGTTTTGCGGAGGTTACACCGCCGGAGGAACTGGAAAAATTGAGTGATTATATAAAAAGCTCAGTCGTTCCTTTATATTCCTCCCCGGATCATATTAATATCGGCTGGTACACATTTTCTAAAAATAATTTCAACATCAATGTGACCAAGTCATTTGATATCAAAACGACCAGAAGATGGGGTTTGTAGTACTTTTAGAAATATAAAAACCGCCTCGGTTTAAATCGGGGCGGTATTTATTTTAAAAAATTATGTCATTTTTTGGACGGCTTCCGGATGATCGGTGCAGACCGCGTCCGGTTTCAGGTCTATTATTTCCCGGATCCGCGGGAATAGCCGGTTTTTGTCCGCGTCCGGGTGTGCTTCGCCGCCCAGAAGACCAGGGGATGTGCCGTGCAGTTCCGGGGTAACCAGGGCGATTTTTAGACCGGCATTTTTGAATATAGAAAAATTCTCTTCGTTATATAATCTTTTCGCGCGGCCATTTTCGTCCGAGAGATCCCATTCATCCAGCCATACCCAGTTAAACAAATCTTTATTTTTCAGAACTTCTTCAATACTATAAAGCGTACCGCCGGTACAAATGTTGTATCTTTTTATATCGTAAAAATGCGAGACGGACGGGGCCATAATAAGTTCCGGCATTTTTTTCTTTAAATACTGAGCGGTTTCTATTGTTACGTCAAAAAGCAGAAGATTTTTGAAAATCACGGGAAAATTTTTTAGGTAGCTGAGCATTAAATCTAGAGACGCCTTGTTTTGCAGGCGGCTTTTTAGGTGCAGGGCGCTTAAAGGCGCTCCGTGCCGCGCGACTTCATCCAGTAATTCATCCAGAGAACAAAGCCGGTGGCCGTTTTTCCCTAAGCGGATTTTTTTGATTTCCGACACTGTCAGGTCCGCGAATTTAGCCGTATTTTTGCCCGCAGTTATCCGCCCCAGATTATCGTCGTGAAAGACCACTATTCGTTTGTCTTTAGTAAAGCAAGGGTCAAATTCCAAACCCCAGCCTTGTTTAAGGAATTCCACGAACGCTTCGTATGTGCTTTCGGCTGGAAAATCCGAATCAGCCGGATTCAGGCCGCGGTGAGTTATTATATTCATGCTCAAAGATTATTTATTGTATGCCTCGTTTCTTCCTCTGTCTTTATCCTGTCTAGCATATCAAGGCGTTTAGAGAAAGAATGATTCGTGTCTTCATAGAGTTCTTTGAAAAGCTGATAGATGTGCCGGTATTTTTGACGCGCTTTTTCGTCGGGCGTAAAAGTTTTTTTAATCCTAACGATTTCCGACGCTTTTTTAAAATCAGGAAAAATCCCAAGAGATATAGCTACAATCATGAAGGCACCTAGGGCGGTCGTTTCGGTTTCTTCAATCAGGAGTACCTCCCGGCCGGTAATGTCGGCCCGGAGCTGGGAGATAAGGTTATTTCGAGCGAGCCCGCCGGATAAACGAATTTGTTTAACCTCTACGCCTAGCCCCTCAATTGCCTCCATAATGCCTAGGGCTAAAAAACCGGAACTTTCAAAAATACTGCGCATGAGGTCCTGGCGTTTATGGTGCCGTTCCAGGCCGAAAAACATGCCCCGGACCTTCGTGTCAAAAAACGGCACGCGTTCGCCCAGAAGATAGGGGAGAAAGATAAGACCATTGGCGCCGTGTCCGCTCATAGACGCTTCGTCTTCCATGATATTGAAAATATGTTTTTCCGGGTAAGCATCGCCGTAAAAAACATCTTTGGCCCACTCCAGGAGTCCGCCATCAAGATTATTGGAACCTCCCACTATATAAACATTGTTATTAGCGTCAAAGCATTGGCTTAGGATACCATATTTAGCCGCGCATTTATCGGGAGCGTGGACGCGGAAAGAAGTGACTGTGCCGCAGACATTGCAGGCCTGGCCATGTTCGCTAACGCCTGCCCCCCAAAAAGCGCAGAGGGCATCATAGGTGGAGAGGATTATTCTTATATCCTGCTTAAAGCCGAATTTTTGTTTAAGTTCCGCTTTCAGGTTGTCTACAACAAATCCGACGGGCTTCACTTCCGGCAGATGATCCTCGTTAATTCCTAAAAATTCTAACAGTTTTTCCGGATATTTTTTTTCTTCCTGATCGTAATACAGCTTTTCCGCGTTTAAGGGGTCGGTAACACACGCCCCCGATAATTTATATAAAATATAGTCGTTTGAAGAAATGAATTTGGCGGTTTTCGCGAAATTGGCCGGCTCGTTTTCCTTGAGCCATATTATTTTCGGAAACATATAACTCGCCACCGCCAGGTTATTGGGGCTTAGAAATATATCCGTGAAATCGGGGTTATTCTTGAGCCATTCGGCTTGGTTGTGGCTGCGCTTATCCGATACGATCATAGACGGCCTCACCGCCTCGCCGTTCTTGTCTACCGGAACCAGAAAACAGGCCGATGACGTTACGGTTATTGCGGAGATATCGTTTTTTATCCGCTCGTCGGCGGTCGCCTCTTTTATTACCTCCTGGCACAAAGACCACCATTCATCCGGATCCTGTTCAACGTGATCGCCTTTGATGGTTGTCCTGACCGGATACCAGCTGTGCACAAGTTTTTCGCCGCGTTCATTAAAAACGATCGCGCGCATGCTGCGCAGGCCCAGATTTATGACTAATATATTCATAATTCATTTAAGCATATTAGCATGTAAACATTTTAACATGCAGGCGGTATTTTCAGATTTCTATCTTACTTACCCGCCTTTGGTGGCGGCCGCCCTCGAATAATTCATTTAACCATGTATTGATAATTTTTTCAACTTCGTCTGCTTTTATGCTTTTTTGGCCCAGGACCAACACATTGCTATCGTTATGCCGCCGGGACATTTTAGCGGCCCGGGAATCGGCGCATAAAGCCGCCCGCACGCCGTAATGCCGATTGGCGGCTATGGACATGCCGATGCCGGTCGTGCAGATAAGAATGCCGCGTTGCGCGACGCCGCCACTGATTTGCCTAGAAAGCGCGTGGGCAATATCCGGATAATCGCAAGCGGCAGGGGAGTAACAACCGAGATCCTCTACGGCTAATTTGTTTTCAGTTAAAATATTTTTTATTTTTTCTTTCAGTTTATAACCGCCGTGATCAGAGCCGATCAGAATCGTATTTTTTATTTTAGAAATAACTTCCTGGTAATTTTTTGCGCCTAATATCCCTGAACCGGATACCAGTATATCGGCGCCGGCATTGATCGGCAGATAGGCGTTATCCGCCTTTATACCGCCGTCTACCTGGGTCAGGGTTTTTAAATTTTTCTCCCGTATATATTTTTTAAGATTTTTTATTTTGGCGGTGGAATTTTTTATGTAAGCCTGTCCGCATTTTCCCGGAACCACCGACATAATTAAAACATAGTCTAAATATGGCAGAAATTTATAAATTTTTTCGAGAGGCGTTCCTGGATTTACGGCCAGACCGGCTTTTCTTCCTCGTTTTTTTATTTGTCGGATAGTGTTATTTATATTGATCTTACTTTCAACATGCACGGAAATACAATCCGCCCCGGCCCTAATATAGCCCGTCATCAGATTATCGGCGTTTTCCGTCATCAGGTGCGCGTCCAGCGGCAGTTTTGTCCATTGTTTTATTTTTTTGACCAGAGCCGGATAAAAGGCCGTCGTTTGTGGCACGAATTTTCCGTCCATAACGTCAATATGCAGCCAGTCAGCGCCGGACGATTCCAGTTTTTTTATTTCGGTTTTTAAGTTTCGGCCCGAAGCGGCCAGAAGAGAGGGGGAAATAGTAATCATATTATTCTTCGTTTTAAGCCCGCCTTTATTCTGGATATTTGTCTGAAAAAAATTCCCAACATCGGTAAATTTCTTAATTTCCTGTCGATGTATGTTTTTCGGGGCTCAACACCCCGAGTGTTAAAATTTATTTTTTTAAAACCTTCTTTTTTTAAGAATTTAACCGCGCCGTATTCCCACCTACCCTTTACGATGCCGGTCATATAGTAATTAATGGCTGGTTTGTTCGCGCACAAAAACGGTTCCGCGATTTTTTTTGCTCTTTCCCGGCCGCCGCCGAGTTCCATATCCCAGCCGGTTTCACCGTCTTTAAGCAGGTTACGCAAAGTATTAGTTTCCCAGATAGCGGCCTGTAGGGAAGCGCGGTAAGAAGCTTCCGGGCTAATCGCGCCGATTTCTTTGTAACGCTTGTGTTGGCGGTCGGGCGGGGGAGTGGGCGTTAGTCGTAAATAAGCGGCGTTTTCTTTTTTTATTATTTCTAAAAATTTTAGGATTTTTTCGGTATTAACCGGACTGGTAAGAAAATAGTCTTCTTGTAAATATATTATATACGGATATTGGTATTTTTCTAAGGCAATTTTCAGGTTAGAGGCCCACTGCCCGTCTTTGCCCACTGGAATGCTAACCACCTTTTTATCTGGGTAATTTTTATAGTTCGTAATCAAACAGACAGGGTATGGACAATCGGGCCAGTATTTGAAAAATAGTTTAAAAAAAGGCACCCAAGCATCGCTGAAAGTATCACAGGAGGAGATAAAGATTGCACATTGTTGGATACTCATTTGTTTTTCAGCTTGCTATATATTTTTTTTGCCAACAGAAAATTTTCTTCGGATAAGATAGAAAAAGCTACAGCCGAAAGCGTGTGTACCACTAAACGATTTTTTATTATATATTTTATAATTTGCGGCATCATCGTGAATTGCGCCTTAAATCCGGTCCACGAGGAAAACGCCCTGTCCAAAGACAAATGATTCAGCATCAGTTCTTTATATTCTAGAAGTTCGCTATACGGGTGTTCCAGGGTAAAAATTGGCGTGGGCATATCAGTGAGCCAATAATTATCATCTATTATACCGCCCTCCTTGGCGATTGCGTACACCTCTGTGCCCGGAAAAATCGCCAGCAAGGGAAATCCTTCGCCAAAATGAAAGTATTTTATTTTCTGTATTTTTTTTGCAAAAATTATTGTTTCCTTGATTGTTTCAATTGTTTCTCCGGGAAGACCAACTATCAAGAACATTTTAACCACAATATCGGTTTTGGCGAATAATTCATATGCCCTTACGGTATCTTCCTGGGTTACGCCCTTGTGGCATTTTTTTAATATTTTTTCGTTAGCGCTTTCCAGGCCGAGAAATACTTTAATGAAGTTTGTTTCAATCAGCTTATCTACCATCTCCGGGCTTATTGGCTTCATTCTGGCGACGCAAATAAAACCGATTTTTTTCATTTTTCTTTTAAGTACCTCGTTGCAGAATTCTATTACCCGCTCATTATTTACAAAAAACGTGTCATCCTGAATCCAGATTTTTCCAATTTGGGGAAACTTATTTATCAACCATTCAATCTCATCAACTACATTTTTAATAGATCTAAACCTCACACGCCTATTAGAAATCGTATCCAGGCAGCAAAAACTGCAATTAAAAGGACAGCCCCTGGCGGTTAGTATGCAGGCTGTGCCCCGTTTATTATTTTCAAAAAATACTTCATGTTTCGGCCAGGGTAAACTATCAAGATTTTCTATGGGTGCCCTGGGACTGGTTTTAATAACGCCGTTATAGTAGTGTGCTATGCCGTTTACCTGGTTTAAGTTTTTTTTACCGGACAATTCGGTAAGTAGTTCTATCAAAGTTATTTCGCCTTCTCCTAAAACAGTAATGACGAATGGATACTTCCTAATTATCTGATCGTACATTATGGTGGCATGAATACCGCCAATAATTAACTGAATATTTGGAAAATTTTTATGTATATATTCAATTAGACGGAACGTACTTACCCGGTTATTCGTAAGAACCTGAAAGCCAATGGCTTCTGGCTGGAAATTTTCAATAGAAGTAATAACTTTTTTAAAACATTCGTCGTCGCTATAGTTGTTTAAAAATAAGTTTTTTACATCAAAATTATTTTTTTCCAAAACGGCATGCAAGTATGCCAGACTAAGGGGATAGTGTGACTCTTCTGTTGTTTTGCCGCCTTTAGCAAGCCTGGCGCTTGAACCCTGCATGTCTATGTCTTCAAAGTTACTTGACACCAGTAATATTTTTTTTATCATAGATGCGGCGGATTTAGTAGTTAATCCATTTTTTGTGCGTAAATATAGAATTCAGGCCGGTTTGCCCGTAAATAAGGTAGCCGACGCCTAGTAGAAAATTTATTAACTCTTTGTTCTCATTGGTTGACCTATAACCGCCGTACCCCATAGTTTCAGCGCAGATGATTTTGGGAAAATTTTTAACGTAGTCTATGGTTTGGAGTATTTCCAGTTCCGTGCCCTCGGTATCAATATTTAAAAATGGTGGAAAGATGCCATTGTTGTATTTGTTGATGACGCTGTTTAGTGTAGCGATCGGAATTTCATCTATGGCAATGATTTTAAAATTATGTTTTTTCTCGTATTCACGGGCTTCGTTTTCCGAAAAAGTGTTCAGGGTAGATTCGTTTAATCGAAAATAAGGCATTATTCCTTCTTTTGTATAAACTCCAAGATTCAGATTTATATCACGTTTTCTTTTGCCAAACAATTTAAAATTATTTTTGTCCGGCTCAACGTTAATGCCGCGCCAGCCGTTCTTGTAGAACAGGGCGGTATTACTGAATCGTTTCGGGTGGTGCGCGCCGACATCAATGTACAAAAGACTGTCTTTCGGGAATTTTTTTACGAGCGAAAACATAATAAGATCTTCCCCACACTGAGAATACGATATTTTTTTATATGATTTTAATGAACCAGTATAAAAATTTTTTACAAATCGCGGTATTGTTTTTTTGAATTCGTTAATCATTTTTTTATTCTATAGTTGTTTAAAAACCATCCATAAGTTTCCTTAACGCCTTCTTTTAGCCCGATCTTATGCCTCCATCCCAAGTCATGCAATTTAGATACATCTAAAAGTTTCCGCGGCGTGCCGTCGGGCTTGCTCGCGTCCCAGATTATTTTGCCCTTGAAGTCAACGATGTCTTTTGTTATTTCCGCCAGCCCCCTAATGGTTATGTCTTCGCCGGTGCCAATATTGACTATTTCCGAGCTGTCATAATTTTTCATCAAAAATACGCATGCGTCGGCCAGGTCGTCAACGTGCAAAAATTCGCGTTTCGGCGAGCCGGTGCCCCAGAGCGTAACCGCACCGTTACTTATCTTTGCCTCATGGAATTTCCGGATCATGGCCGGCAGAACATGGGAGTTTTCCAGGTCAAAATTATCATTCGGTCCGTAAAGATTCGTCGGCATGACCGAAATAAACCTCGTAAAATCGCTTTGCTCACCCGAGGCAGGATCCGTACCATATTGCTCGTTAAAACTTTGGCACATTTTTATCCCGGCGATTTTGGCGGTGGCGTATGCGTCGTTCGTTTCCTCTAGAGGACCGGTCATTAGGTATTCCTCTTTGATCGGCTGAGGACAGTCGCGTGGATAAATACAGGACGAGCCTAAAAATAAAAGTTTTTTAATTTTATATTTCCAGGCGTTAAAAATAATATTATTTTGTATTTGCAGGTTTTCGTAAATAAAATCCGCCTTATATCGTTTATTCGCCATAATGCCGCCCACCTTGGCCGCGGCTAAAAAGACATACTCCGGTTTTTGGCTCTCAAAAAATTCTTTTACTGCCGGCTGGCTGGTCAAGTCCAGTTCCTGACGGGTGCGCAGGATCAGGTTGTCATAACCTTCTTTTTGCAGGCGCCTTTGAATCGCCGAGCCGACGAGCCCGCGATGCCCGGCTACGAAGATTTTGGATTTTTTTTCTATCGGCACGATGGTGTTATTTAACAAAATTTAATATACCCAAACGAATATTCTCATTCTCCTTTTTTTTGCTCATTTTTTTGTAGTTATCTTCATAATCATGTTTTGTCATTATTTCCACTAATTTTTCAAATCTAACTTCCGGCTCCCAGTTTAATTTTGTTTTAGCTTTAGAATAATCGCCAAGAAGTACGTCCACCTCGGTCGGACGGAAATATTTCGGATCGATTTCGATTATGGTTTTGCCGGTCCGGCGATCGATGCCTTTTTCCCGGATTCCTTCTCCGTCCCAAGCTAAATCAATATCAAGACATCTTGCGGTTAGATCGATCAATTCTTTGACGGTATGAGTTTCTCCGGTCGCTAAGATATAGTCATCCGGTTCGTCTTTTTGAAGCATAAGCCACATGCCGCGCACGAAATCCGGAGCGTATCCCCAATCCCGTTTGGCGTGCATATGGCCCACATGAAGCTTTTCGTCCAATCCCAGCTTTATCCGGGCAAGACCGCGGGTAACTTTGCGGGTAACGAAGGTTTCTCCGCGGCGCGGCGATTCATGATTAAATAGAATCCCGTTAACCGTAAAAATATTATAGCTTTCTCTATAATTTTTAGTCATCCAGTAAGCGTAAACCTTGGCCGCGGCGTAAGGGGAGCGGGGGTAAAAAACCGTATTTTCCGTTATCGGTAGGTCTTCCGGTTTGACTTTGCCGAACATCTCCGAAGAAGACGCTTGATAGAATTTCGTTTTTATGCCGGTTTCCCTGATCGCGTCTAGTAGCCGGGTCGTACCCAGGCCGGTGACGTCTCCCGTATACTCCGGCAGATCAAAACTTACCCGGACATGGCTTTGGGCGCCGAGATGGTAAATTTCGTCCGGTTGAATCTTCTCCAATAAACGGTTTATGTTCGAGCTGTCGGATATGTCTCCGTAATGAAGAAATAGCTTGGCGCCTCGCCAATGAGCGTCCTCGTATATGTGCTCTATCCGGTGCGTATTAAAAGTACTGGCGCGCCGTATAATGCCGTGGACCTCATAGCCTTTTTCCAATAAAAATTCAGCCAGATACGATCCGTCCTGACCGGTAATGCCGGTAATAAGAGCTCTTTTTGTCATATTTTGATAAAATTAAAAGATAAAAATTATGTTTATATTATAAATGATAATTTTAGATTATACAAATAATTATGCCATAATTTAATAAAAAAACGCAAGTCGAAAATTTTTTATACTTTCTTTATAATTTTTTCCTGCCTGCCTGCCTGCCGGCAGGCAGGTATCTTTTTATGAAAATTTTATATTTTTTTTATCTTTTCTTCATATCGTTTTTGTTATACTTAAAAGTATAATTTTTAAAAACGGGTTTCTGTGCATAAACAAGGAAGCCTATAAAAAACCTATGATTCAAAAAAGAAAATTTTTGACGCCTGTTCTGGCGCCGATTTTTTTGTTTCTCGGACTGATTGTCACGAGTCTGCCGGCCGGAGCGGCCGTTTCGGATGACGGTTTAACCGCTTATTACCCGTTTAACGGCAACGCCGCGGACGAAAGCGGGAACGGGTACGACGGCGTCGTTTATGGCGCGGAACTCGCGCCGGACAGATTCGGCGATCCGGACAGCGCTTATCACTTTGACGGACAGGATTATATTTGGGTTGATCTGAATACGGAAGTTTTTTATGGCGATTTTACGGTTAGTGTTTGGGTAAATTTTGATAACTTTAATAACGATTATCCCCACATCATAGGATCAGAAAGCCATGATTTTGTATTACATGGCATGGGCCCTATCTACGGTATTGAAAAATTAAGAGAAATCGGTTTTTATCAATTTGATGAAAATATTAATGATTTTGTGGGCTTGCTTGATTCTTTGTATAAGCTTAATACGGGCGAATGGTACATGATTACTGTAGTAAAAAATAGTTTGAATTTTTCCATGTACGTAAATGACATTTTGAGAAATCAAACGACCGCTGACAATGACCTGGCTACAAACGGTTCATACATAACCATCGGCTCCAGGAGGGATTATAACGGAGGAATCCCCTGGAAAGGATACGAAAACAGCACCTTAAACGGCTATATCGACGACATCAGGATATATGACCGGGCGCTTTCGGAGATCGAGATAAAACAGCTTTACGGAGCGCCGGTTTGCGGCGATGGCGTAAAGAACGGCGATGAGACCTGCGATTTCGAAGACGCTATGGGCGAGGGGATTCCGGAGCATTATACCTGCAGCCAAACCTGTGACTTAGTTTACGTGCCGTATTGCGGCGACGGTATAAAAGATGAAAATGAACAATGCGACGACGGCAATACCGAGAACGGCGACGGGTGCGATGAAAATTGCCAAAGCGAACCCGTAACCGAAGACGCGCCGTTCGCTAAGCTCATACAAGACACTATTAACCTGCATGCCTCCGGCGAGATCGCCAAGGACAGTATCAAAAAAGAGTTCCTGGCGAAATTCACGCATCTTGAAAAAAAATATGAGCAGGCGGAAGCCGGAGACCGATGTCTGCGCGACAAGATCATGGCGGCCTATACTGGACTCACCTTAAAGCATGTACAGACAAAGATCAGCCAGTATGTCAAAAAAGGCTGGATAACGCCGGACGCGGCCGGGCTCTTAAACGCCGATATCGAAGATATTTTAAGTTTTATGAAAGAAAAATATAGTGATCAGTTTTGCGCTAAGCTCTGGAGATGCTGTAATAATAAGCCAAAACCAGAGGACTGCCGGAAATAAATAGCTTAATAAATTATATAACAAAAGAGACGGGCATCCGTCTCTTTTTGTTTTTGATAATGCCGATTCTAATCATCGCTCCTCTTCATTTTTTTCATGCCGATCGCCGTGGCTATGAGGGCCGAGCCGCCGATCACGCCGGCGATTATTTTCTTCCTGGTGGCCGGTGAGGTTTTTTTATATTTTTCCTTGAGATTTATGGCCAGCCGGAAAAGCTCTTCTCCGGCCGCTTTAAATTTTTCGTTGTTTCCGTTTTCGACGGATTTGGGTTTTTTCATGATTTTTGCCATATTATTATAATTTTTCACCGAGCAACTTTTTCGAGTTTTCCTTGGAACTCTTTTCGTCCATATCGAAAGCCTTGCCGGCGGCCTCGAAGGTTTTGTCTGTTATAGCCTTGCCGTCAGGATCGACACCGGCGTGACCCCGGCTATGATCCTCCTTGGGTAAGCCGCAACCGCAATTGTAGCACATATTTTTTAGTATTTAGTATTAAAAGGGGATCATTATTATAATTAATTTTAAATCGGTTAAATTAAATTATTATTAATATTTTTAAAAATTGATTTGACAAAAATAAAAAAACATGCTATCATTTTAATGATAAATACGCGTATGAAAAAAATAATATACACCACTATAATATTGATCATCGGCCTGTTTCTCTTCGTGGAATTCAAAGATAGTATCTATCCGGGCCGGACCATGACCGGGACTTACGTAAAGATCGGCGATACCGTTATTGACGTGGAGATCGCGGACGAAATGGAAGAGCGTTGGCAAGGACTTTCCAACCGCGAGTCGTTGGGCGAAGAGAGTGGAATGCTCTTTATTTTTCCGAAGAAGCAGGTGCAGAATTTTTGGATGAAAGACATGAATTTTCCTCTGGATATGATCTGGATCGCCGACGACACGATCATGAAGATGGACGAGAATCTGCCGCCGGCCGGAGAGCATCCCGACGCTACCTATAGTTCGGTACATCCGGTCAACTATGTCCTCGAGGTAAATGCCGGCTTCGCGGCCGGGCACGGGATAAAAGCGGGGGATCGGATCGAATATCACCTGAAAGACAATTAAGTTTATCGAAATTCAATATATTAAAGAAGACGACGATTAGCCGCCTTCTTTTTTATTCCCTTCATAGAAATTTTATAATTTTTTTATGATAATTTTAGATTTTTTTTATATTTTCTTCATGGCCTTTGTGGTAAAATTATATAGGAGGTTGTTTTTGCGCCTGCCGGGTTGGGGATAAGTTTTATTTGCCCTTACCCGCCCTACTTCTTGCGGGCGCATGCCCTCACCCCCGGCCCCTCTCCCACTTGACGGTGCGCGGGAGGAGGGTCTAAGTCGTACTGACGCCTTTGTCATCCTGGGTGCCCGCAGGGCAACCCGGGATCCAGGAGGGGGTCGCAATATGTTTGTGTTTAATAAAAACGAGACAAGAGCATTTGGTAAGTCTTTTTAATAATTCGAATGAACGCCGTCTAACCCTGGATCCCGGGTTCCGCTTCGCGGCCCCAGGATGACAAGGGGCGTCGGCGATTTAAGTACAAAATTAACATTATGAAAAAACCGATCAAAGTATTATTAATCATCCTGGCGGCTGTTTTTTTCGGAGGCGCCGGTTACCTGTTTTATATCCAGTACAAGATCAACCGCGGCGACCTTTTTGAATACGAAGGCGTCTGGTATACAAAAGAACAGGCCCGGGAACTCTTTGGACCGCAATACTACGAGGTTGAGTCCAAAAACACACCCGAGGAAGTGTATGTTGCTTTTCGCGAGGCGTTGTTGCGTAACGATAAAGAGGGTGCGCTTTTATTGATGCGAGAAGATAAAAGAGAGGAGTACAGAAATGCATTTGAAAATAAGGAAAAGTTTGATAATTGGGTTAAAAGATTTCCGGAAAGTATTATAAAAGACCATGTTTACAGTAATAACGCCTCATATCATTACTTAAACGATGCTGATGCTAACGATAGAGAGGCACACCCAACTTTGTTTGAAAAAAATAAAATGGGGTATTGGGAGATATACGGGATATAAAATTTAGATTCAAATAACTCCATCAAAAATTGAATATTAAGATTGGAAAATTTTTCCAGGTTTTTTATTTACTTAAAAAATATTATGAAAAAAAGAATTGTTATTTTAATACTGGCGATTTTTTTATTTCGCGGATTGGCCTTCGGGTATGATAATATGGTGATCCACCCGAAACTGTCCCAGGCGGCTGTCGAAATTTATAACCGGGAAGCCGGGAGAAAGGTAAGCGCGGAAGAACGGGGATGGATCATCGCGGGCGCGATCGCCGAAGATACTGATCCGCGCTACCTTAACCATTTTTATGACCCGTCGACCGATTCAGGGCTAAAATATTTAGGCGTCGAGTGGGACTCGGCCCGGGAATGGATCGGGCGGCAAAACAGCGCCACCGGCGATTACAGCGTTAATGCCATTCTGGAAAATTATCGCCAGGACAACGCCAAGCGCGCCTGGCAGGGGATCGGGCACATTCTTCATCTGTTCCAGGATATGGCCGTGCCGGCGCATACGCGCCTTGATCCGCATCCGGAGGGCGATCCCTATGAAGGCTGGGCCTGGGGGAATGGTAGTATTAATGCCAATGAAACCAGTAAGATCAATGTAGGCGATTTGTCCGTGGCTATGAAAGAATTAGCTGCCTACACGAAAGGTAATTTTTTTAGTAAAGAAACTATTAAATTAGAAGACTATACTGTATATCCAATAGAATCGTTAAGCGTTAATGATGTTGAAAATAAATTTTTAGTGAATGACTTGAATGGTAGTAAATATTATTTAGCAAAAATTGATAATTCTGGTATTTTGCCCGTATATAGTATTGATGATTATTATGTCCACCAAGACTACTGGCGTTTATTGGCGCCGAAAGCGGCAGGATATAGCGCCGGGGTGATCGAATGGTTTATTCGCGAGTTTAATAAGATCGACCAGGAAAAAGCAAAGGAAGAAAAAAGCCTTCTCGGGGCGGTAAAAAAATCTTTCGCCTGGATCGGCGATATTTTTCGGGCGCCGGCGAGCCTGGCCTACGTTTGGGGCGACGTTTATCGGCCGGCGCGGGAAGAAGTTTTCGAAAAAAGCAAAGAGGCGGTCGAGACGGGAAAAACGGCCGTAGAGGCGGTTAAAAGTTCGATCGAGTCGGGGAAAGAAAACGCCCTGGCCGCCATTGACGCCGGATTGGACGCGGCCGAAGACATAAGCGAAGGCATGGCCGAGGGCGTACGGGTGCTCGGGGAAGCCTTCGAGCCGCCTTCGGCCGCCGCCGGAAACTCGCACAATAAAGAAGGGGGGGGAGACGGACGCGTTTCCGCGGCTTTCGAGGCGAATGATAATAAGGTCTTCGGGGATATTACGGAAAATGATGCCGGAGAAATAAGGCTCGCCCGCGTGATCGACGGCGATACGATCGAACTTGAGAACGGGGAAAAGGTGCGTTATATAGGCGTAGATGCCCCGGAGTTAGGCGCGCCGGGACCCGCAGACGACGAATGTCTGGCTTGGGTTGCGAAAGTTAGGAACGAGCAATTGCTCAAAGCCGGAAAAATCGAACTTATGGCCGATCCGGGCGGGGAGCGCGATAAGTACGGGAGACTGCTTCGATACGTTTACGCCGGCGATATGTTCATAAACGAACGGCTGGCCAAGGAGGGTCTGGCGGAAGCTTATTTCTGCCTGCCCGGCTGGAAAAACTGCCCGTTAGCCGCGGACGAGGCCCGCCGGAAAACGATAGAGGCAGCGGCGTCCGAAGCGCAATCTAAAAAGCGCGGTATTTTTTCCGGGGTTTGCGATACCGCGCCGGAAAAGATCGAATCGGATAAAGCGCCGGGAGAAGAAGAAACAGAGGGGGAAATTCCGTTGCCGGGCAAAAAACCGGTAATTCTTTTCGGTTCCGGACCGGCCGCCCCGGTAAATAGCGGCGAAAGCGAAGCAGATGATGCGGCCGGGGACGATAGCGGCGACACCGCCGGCGGCGCGGCGGCGCCATCCCCGGACGCGGAAATTTCCGGATCGATCGCGGAGTTTTATCTGTTCGACCTTCTGACGCACAGCCGGTCTTATACCGCCTCGACCGCGGTCGGCGTTTACGCGGACACGAGCCCGGGATCAATCCCCGGGGAATACCTGCTTGCCGGCTACGGCGAAACGCCCGATATCTACGGCGAAGGCTGGGTAAGCGCGGTTCCGTTCGTTTACGGGCTCGAGTCGGAAGAAGGCTTTAGGGAGGTGTGTTTATGGCTAAAAAACGGGGAGAACCTGGTTTCTTCTTCGACGGCCGCGATCATTCTCGATACTGTCCCGGCCACGCTCGAACTCCTGGCCGCGCCGCCGGTTTTTTCGAGTTCGACCGAAGCTCTTTTTTTCGCGAGCTCCCCGGAACCGCTCCTGGATCTTTCCTGCCGCCTGGACCCGGGGGCTTCGGCCGCGGCGGATATTTCCCTGGATATCGTTTATGACGGCTTGACCGAAGGATGGCATGAGTTTATCTGTGAAGCGGTCGATCTCGCCGGCAACGTATCCGCCTTATCTTACGGCTGGACGGTCGATCTGACCGCGCCGATAGCCACGATTACGAGCCTGACTATAGACGGCGCGGCAATTATGGCGGCTTGGTCCGGTAGCGACGATCCCTCCGTTGCCACTAGCGGCATCGCCGCATTTGACCTGGAATTTCGAATCGACGGCGGAGCGTGGCGAGAGTGGCTTACCGGCACGAGCGCCGTTTCGGCCGCTTTTAGCGCCGCGGAGAGCGGCGAATACGAGGTCCGCGTCCGGGCGCGCGATTCATCCGGCAATACGAGCAAATGGAGCGAGCCGGCGCTAACGACGAAAACAGGAGAAATTAAAGCGGACCATATCGTGATAAGCGAAGTCGCCGTAAACGGATATAACAGCCCTGTGCATGAATTCGTGCAGTTATATAATCCGACCGCGAGCGCCATTGATCTCTCCGGCTGGAAAATACAGTATAAGCCGGCCATTGGCGGCGTTTGGAAGAATAAAACCGGCCCGGACGGACTACCCGCCGCGAATATTCTTCCCGGAGCTTATTTTCTGATCGCGGGAAATAAATCTTATTTTTACGATTATGCCGATTATAATCACGCGGCTATCTGGGAATTCGCCGACGGCGGCGGCCACGTCAGATTGCTCGACAAGAACGGAGCGGAAGCGGACCGCTTGGGCTACGGTAACGCGGATGAGCCGGAAGGAGAGGCGCAGGATGACCCGCGCGGTAACAACCAGACTTATAAACGTAAGGCGAAGGCCGATTCTGCCGCCGCCGACATGGCGGAAGGCGGCTATGATTACGCCCTGGGCAACGGCTATGATTCGAATAACAACCGGTTTGATTTTGTTTTAAGCGATATGTCGCTCCCCCGGGGTTATTTTGAACCTCTGCATCTTTGGTTTTTCAATAAAGATAAAGATTGCCTCTTAAGCGATACTGTCGTTTATGACTCTATCGGCGGCGATGATTTTATCTCATCGGAACTCGTTTGGCCGGACGGTCAGGGCGATAAGGGCCTGATCATGGGGGAGGGTATTAAGATCGGTGCGGAATTAAGCGAACCAGTCGATGCCGGAAGCTTGACAGTAAGTTTTTGGTATAACGATAAAGGCAACGAAGGCGAAGGTTCGGGCTCGGTTCAGCTGGCCGGCGAAGACGGCGGCATCCTGAAAATCGAATTCGATCCCGATCGGTTTAATATCGCGGTCAACGGAAACAGCATGATCCTGGATAAAACCGATATTTATGGAATGTTGCCGGAAGAAGAGAGGGCGGCGGACTGGATTTTCGCGGTCTTGTCACTGGACTCTTTTACCGGCCAAGGCCATTTCCATGTTAACGGCCGATCCGGGCGCGAATTCGCTTACGGCCGCGGCGATGACCCGGATTATGTCTCGGTAGGCGCGGACGAAGGCTACGAATATCTTATTTATAAATTAAAGATCAGCCGAGGCGTATTGCCGGAGGAGAGAATAAGGCGCGAATACGAGGAGGATGCTTGCGTCCTTAACGATTTATACTGCCCGGTTTTTTACTGACGGAAAAAAACCGGATGGTAATCCCTGATGCAAACGAAAAAACTCCGCGAGGCGGAGTTTTTCTTATACTAAAGATTTAAGTGGATATTATTTCTCGACTTCTTCCTGCAGCCGCTCCAGGTTTTTTTGCTCGGCCTCGTTGTGTTCGGACCAGCGGCCGTAAATATCGGAAGAGTAGACTATGTAAGCGAGAATGAAAACGAGGATCAGGCCGAAGAAGGCCCCGGAGCCCAGTTTGCGGTAAACCATAAGCAGGACCAGTGCCGCCGTTATGAGTATAATGATCCAGATCTGTTTTGAATCAAGATCATAGAGATATGACGCGCAAGGATAGTCGAGGATCTTTATGGTCCAGGGGTGGGATAATAGTTGATTTATAATTTGGTTCATATTTTAAGATACAAGGATACAAGATACAATAACCAAATAAATTTCAAATTCCAATAATCAATAATCAAGCAGTTTGATGTTTTTGATTTGGCGCTTGTGGTTTGTTTGTGTCCTTGTATCTTGTGTCCTTGGGAGTTGTTTTTATAATCCTTTCCTGCTCAATACGGTCGCGACGGTCTTCAAAATTATCGAGAGATCGAGGTAGGCCGAGCGGTTCTTTACGTAAAAGAGATCGTATTGCAGCTTTTTAAGGGAATCTTCGGGGGTGGGCGAATGATATTCGCCGGAGATCTGGTCCCAACCCGTGGCGCCCGGCTTGACCAGCATGCGTTCGCGGTAAAAAGGGATCTGTTTTTCCAGGTCGCGGATAAATTCCGGCCTTTCCGGACGCGGCCCGACGAAGCTCATCTGTCCCATGATTATGTTTAAAACCTGGGGGATCTCGTCGAGGCGCGTCTTGCGCAAAAAGGAGCCGAAACGCGTGATGCGGGGATCGTTCTTGATCGTGAGGCTGCGGTCATTTCCCTCTTCCCGCATGGTCCGGAACTTATACATTTTAAATTCCTTCCCGTTCTGGCCGGAACGCGGCATGGTTATGAATACCGGCCCCCGGCTCTCTAACTTGACCGCAAGGCCGATCAAGAGCCAGAGAGGGAGAGTTATAAGCATTATGGCGAGGGCCAGGATAAAGTCATAAAGCCGTTTGAACAGATCGAAAAAATATTTATTTCCCAGATTCAGGTTTTCCAGGAACCACATCTTATCGATGGCTTCGATCGGCACCTTGCCGGTTATGATCTCGTAAAAATTGGGCAGACTAACGAAATTTATCTTTAAAGGGAGGCAGTTAAACAGGAAAGTGCGCAGTTCCGGAGAGGAATGCGGGTCGGTCGCCAAGACTATCATGGAGATCCTGTTCTCGATCAGGAATTGGTTGAGCTTAAGTATCTTGTCGAATACCACCTTCTTGTCCGCTCCCTTTTCGCCGCCGTTGGGATTTACGATCAGGGCGATCTTATATCCCAGGTGAGGTTTGTTTTTAAGGACCGCGGCCAATTCATCCACCTGTCCGTTGCGGCCGATGACCACTACCTTGTTCTTCGGCAAATAAGCGGAGAGGAGCCAGTTGAAGGTCCGGCGCCAAAGCAGAAAAAGCGCGACAAAAACCACCAGGTATATTACCAGGTTGGTTTTAGGGGCGATCGATATATTGGGATTTACGTAAAAAAAGGCGGCCGAGAGAAGGCTCGAGATGGCCACCGAACGTATGGTTACGTTAAAGAATTTCCCATCATTAACGGCGATGTGCAGGCTATAGAGGTTGGAAATGTAGAATATGAGGATCCAGGCGATAAAAACGACCGAGAAAGGCCCGAAATGGTTTTGCCAGGTTGCTCCCGACGGCTGTTCCCAGTAACGGACGGCCAGGGTCAGATAAAGCGAAAAATACAGCACGAAAATATCACCGGCGAGTAAAATGAATTTTTTTAAGTTATCGTACATATCGTTTTTAATATACCAGAATTTATCATATTTTTCAAGGTTTCCGGAATATTTGGAATATTTACGGTTGTGGATATGAATTGTTGATATTGGATATTAGATATCAGATATTATGATACAGGTTTAATATGTTTTGTGAATTTAGAATGTGCGGATGCGATGAAAATACTTCGTAGATGGACAGAAAAATCAATATCCAATATCCGAATTCTTTGCATAAAAAATTGGTTAATGTTATAATTTAACCATGAAAATGGAAGGTAAAAAATTAAAATGGCCCTTGGTGGGCAATGAGCATATTACGGAATATTTGGAACAATGCATCGCTCATAATAACATCGGGGGCTCTTATATTTTTTACGGTCCGCCCGATCTCGGAAAGTCTACGGCCGCGGTTTATTTCGCCCAGACCCTGCTTTGCCAGAACTATGATAAGGAGGGAACGGAATTGCCTTGCCGGACCTGCCCGTCCTGCCGGTATTTCTCAGGCAAAAAAAACGCTGAAGAAAACGCCGTTTCAACGGGTGAAACGCACGGCGATTGCCACATAATCAGGAAAGAGGACGATAAAAAAAACATATCAGTAGAACTTGTCCGGGAGTTTATCAGGATATTGGGCTTGAGTTCTTTTTTAGGGGAGCATAAAGTCGGCATTATCCGTGACGCCGAATGCCTGAGCCTGGAAGCGTCCAACGCGCTTTTAAAAACCCTTGAGGAGCCCAAACGGAAAGTGGTGATAATCCTTGTAACCTCTTATCTTGACGCGTTGCCGCAGACGATCGTCTCCCGCAGCCAGATATTGCGGTTCCATCCAGTAAAGACCGATATTATCTACGATTATCTGATCAGCGCGCATAAGGCTTCCCGCGGCGAAGCGAAGAAATTTTCCCGTTTAAGCTTGGGGCGCCCCGCTTTGGCCGTAAAATTCCTTGAGGACGAGGAATGGCGCGAACGATACCGGAAGAGGGTGGAGGTTTTTTTAAAGTTTTTCCGGCAGGATATAAACGAGAGATTCGCCGCCGTCGAAGATCTTATCGGCAAGAAAGCCGCCGGGATGGAAGCGGCGGGTACGGTCGCGTCCATACTTTCGGCCTGGCAGGGGGTAATCCGGGATTTTATGCTTATCCAGCTGGGATTTAACAACCTTACCCGCAATGAGGACAGGAGCGGAGAATATATCGCTTTAAGGAGTATCGTTACCCGGGATAAGATAATAAACCTGAACCGGGTGATCGGCCGGGGGGAAGAGTATCTGCGGGCGAACGTCAATCCGAAATTAGTATTAGAGGATATCGCTGTCAGTATCTAGCATTTCGCATCAAGCCAGAGTCGATCGTCGTATGCTCGATACTTTCCGTTTAATGCTCATTTAACCTCTTTCAAATATAATCAATAATATGTTCAAAAAATTATCAGTGCTTTTCGCCCTGTTGGCGTTGCCCGTCTTAATTTCCGGCTGTCTATTGCAGGTCGGGCCGAAAAAGAACGCGCAGAGCGGGACGGACGGCGGAGTTTTTAAATCGATCAACAAGGGCGCGGGCTGGCAGCAGAAAGCGCTTATCCCGACGGTTTCCGGCAAGCCCCGCAGTTTCGCCGGCGTAAACGCGGCTTCCATGGCCATGGATCCGAGCGACCGGTTGGCCGTGTATTTCGGCTCGGAGGCGAACGGATTGGTCTATACTTATGACGGCGGAGCGAACTGGCAGACGGCGGACACCCTAGTCAAGGGCACCGTTGCCGACGTGACCGTCGATCCGAAAAATAAATGCATTATCTATGCCGCGGTCGGGAATCGTCTCTATAAGTCGACGGATTGCAACCGGACCTGGAACCAGGCTTATTACGACAACGACCTCATGGCCGTGGTGGATGCCGTAGCGATCGATCATTTCGACAGTAATAATATCTATATCGGCGTGAGCCGGGGCGATATCGTAAAAAGCTCCAACGGCGGCGCGGATTGGCAGACGATCTACCGCGCCGGCAACCGTATCCGGAAGATCTTGGTCGATCCCAATGACAGCCGCAACATCTACGTGGCGACCAACGTCAAAGGCGTGTTCCGCTCGCAGGACGCGGGCGCGAACTGGGCGGAGATGAAAAGCCTTATGGACACGGTCAAGGAGCATAAACTAGGCACCGATGTCAAGGATATGATCGTTGCCCGGGATGAATCCAGGACCATATTCCTGGCCACTTTCTACGGCCTCCTTAGATCCAAAGACGGAGGCGAGACCTGGGAAAAGATCGAACTTATTCCTACGCAGAACAAGGCCGCTATTAACGCCTTAGCGGTCAATTCCGTGAATACCCAGGAAATATATTACGTCACCAACACCACTTTTTACCGTTCGACCGACGGCGGAGCGAACTGGGCGACGGTGAAGCTGCCGACTTCCCGCGCCGGATGGAAGCTTCTCCTGGACCCGGAAGATCCGAATATAATTTATATGGGGGTAAAGGGGCTGGCGAAGTGATTTAATAAGTTACCCGCAAATTTACAAATCTGTTACAAATCTACAAATTACAAATAATCTTGTTCTGTCGCTATTTGTAAATTTGTAAAGGATTTGTAAATTCGTGGGTTTTTAAAGCGTATAAGCAACAAAAATTATGAACCAATTCATAGAATCCAAAAAGGAGGAATTCAATAAAGCCGTCGATTTTTTTAAAAAGGAAATTTCCAGCCTGCGGACGGGACGGGCGAATCCGAATATGCTGGAAGGCGTGACGGTGGACGCTTATGGGGCGAAAACGCCGTTAAACGGCGTGGCGTCGATAAGCGTTCCGGACGGACAGAGCATAATTATCGCCCCCTGGGACAAGGGCATACTTAAAGAGATCGAAAAGGCAATGGTTGAGGCCGATCTGGGAGTAGGGGTCGTGAACGAGGGCGATAAGATCAGGCTGACCATTCCGATGATGACCGAGGAGAACCGGCGGGATCTCGTAAAAAAACTTAACGAAAAACAGGAAGCCGCCCGGGTCGCCTTAAGGAAGATCAGAGAGGAAGTAAAGGAAAGCATCGAACGGGCCGAAAAGAACAAGGAGATACCGGAAGACGATAAATTCCGCTACATGAAAGAATTGGACGAGCTCATGGCGGGCAAGAACGACGAGATAAAAAGCGTCCGCGACAAGAAAGAAAAAGACATTATGACGATCTGAGGATTGCCGATTGACGATTTTCGATTGTCGATTAAGTTTACTATAAGTTTCTTATGTTGATTTCGATAGATTCGAACATCGACATTCGAAATTTTAAAATTATTCTATGTTGTTGACTATCATTACGTTTTTAGTGGTTCTGTCTTTGTTGGTTTTTGTGCACGAGATGGGGCATTTCTGGGTGGCGAGAAAGCTGGGCGTCAAAGCCGAGGAATTCGGTTTCGGTTTTCCGCCGCGCGCCTGGGGGATCTATAAAAACAAGAGCGGCCGCTGGGCGACGGTAAGGGGCAATAAAGAGGTGGAAGATGCCGCCGATACGGTTTATTCCATAAATGCCATCCCGATGGGCGGATTCGTGAAGATCAAGGGCGAAGACGGGGAAAATAAGGAAGAGCGCGACAGCTTCGCCGGCCGGAGCGCCCTCGAACGGGCGGCGATACTTCTGGCCGGAGTATCCATGAATATCGTTTTGGCCGCGGTATTGATCTCTTTAGGCTTTATGATCGGCCTGCCGCAGGCGCTCGACGGGGTCGGCCCGAAGGCGGCGATAAGCGCCCGGAAGATACAGATAATAGAGGTTGCACCGGATTCGCCGGCCGCGGCGGCCCTGGTCGAGGCGGGCGACGTCATTGCCGGCATCAACGGCCTTTCTTTCGCCGCTAGCGATAATCTGCAGCAGTACATAAATGAACGCGCCGGAGATAAGCTGCGGTTCTCTTTCGAGCGGGGGAGTAGCCGGTTCGACAAGGAGATCGTTCCGGTGGTAAGGGAAGAGACCGGCAAAGGGGGGATCGGCATAGTCATAGGAGACACGGGCATCGTCCGTTATCCTTTTTTCACGGCCATATGGGAGGGGATAAAAACGACCGTACTCTTGACCTGGGCCATTATCGTGGCTTTTTACAATTTATTGGCCGGACTTATCATGGGGCGCGGATTGGGCGGAGAGTTAGGCGGACCGGTCCGGATCGCGCAGATCACGGGCGACGCCGCCCGCATGGGACTGGCCTATCTCATAAATTTTACGGCTCTGCTTTCGATCAATCTGGCCATAATAAACGCTTTTCCGTTTCCGGCCTTAGACGGCGGACGCCTGCTCTTCCTGGCTATTGAAAAGATCAAAGGCAGTCCGGTCAAAAAAGAAGTCGAAGGCACTATCCACTATATCGGATTCGCCCTGCTCATGCTTTTGGTGCTTTTGGTAACCTACAAAGACATCGCCCGGATCTGGCAGGGAGGGTAGGAATTGGAGGTTTTCTCGGCCCAAGGCCGATCCGCCTCGGGCGGAGATTGACGATTGCCGATTACGGCGAAATATTGGATATTGAATATTAGATATTATGCTACAGTTATAAATTATTTTTCTAGCTGAATTGGCCGTAAGAAAATAATATCCAATGTCTAATATCCAATATTAAAACATGACGAGCGAGTAAGACAACAACAAGACGGTAAACGTGAATAAATAGTATAAAACATTAAGAATAATAGTATGCAAATCAATATCAAAGCCACCAAGATGCAGTTGACCCCCAAGATAAAAGATTATGTTCAGGAAAAAATGGACATGCTGGAAAGATATTTGGGGAATATACCGGTGCACAATTGCGACGTGGAGATCGGAAAATCCGTGGGCGGTCAGCATTGCGGCGAGATCTATCGCGCGGAAGTGAACCTCAAGGTTCCGGGAGAGCTTTTGCGGGTGGAAAAAACCGAAAAAGACCTGGTAAAGGCGATCGATAAGGTCAAGGACCATTTGCGGATGTCCATAAAAAAATATAAAGAAAAAAAGATCACCAAGAAAAGAAAAGGGAATATCGCCCGTTCCGAGCCGGACCAGGGGGAAAATTAGAAATTGATATTGTCGGATTTTAGGAATATACGCAGTAGGACGTTCCCACTCGGGAGCGTCTTTTGTTTAAAATTAGATAATATTATTAATCAGAATTTAAATTAAAATTTGATTGACAACTGTAAGAAAACGTGCTATATTGAAATATCACGAGAACTTTAAAAAACAATCAGGGGGTGACACATGTTTAAAAAATATTTGGTTTTCTTTGACCTTGGGGATTTTGCGGGAAAACAGCCGCGAAATTTACGCGCTGTCAGCCGCGGAAGCGACAGACGAATTCTTCATAGAGAGCGGACTCTGCGAAGAGTACTACCCGCACGTCAAGGCCATTCTTTTGCCGCAGGGGACGATGAGCTGGGGAGCCGGCACTGTTCGTTATTTTTTTACGAAACATCCGTGGCTGAATATTCATTACGCCACGATCCAGTAAAAGGAGGAAATCATGAAATGCGAAACTATTCGCAAAGGCTCCGAATGCGCGTTTATGACGCAAAAGGGCTGCGCTTATTCCGGCGGCGCCTGCCGGGAGATCGTCCCGGCCTGCCAGGGTTGCAATAAAATAGTGGCCATTGGATCCGGCCAATATTGTTCCGCCTGTCCCGACCCGGCCAAGAAGTGGAAGAACGGCCTTTGCAACCTGGCCTCTAACGCCGCCCGCGTGATCGATCGGGACGGCAAGGGGACCGGCGGAGCGGTCAACACCATGAAAAAAACCAACCCCCAGAAAGCCGCCAAGCGGGCGGCCAGGGGTAAGTAAATTACCCACGTTTTAAAATTTTGAACGGGCATCGTTTGCTGATGCCCGTTTTTTTGTTGTGCGGGCCGATTATCGCGTAGAGACGCGATTAATCGCGTCTCTACATCGGGGCGTCTCTGCGGACGTGGCGGGTATTTGCCTTTTTATATTTAACCTTGTATAATAAACGTGTTTTACTAACTTTAATGAAATTATAAGGATTAAGTTATAGATTGATTAATAAAATTTAAAAATATGGGAATTCTGGATAAAATTTTCGGCGATGCCAACGCCAAGATCGTTAAGGACATGCAGCCGATCATCGATAAAATCAACGCCCTGGAGCCTCAGTATAAGAAGATGAGCGCCGAGGAACTAAGGGGGGTAACGGGCGTTTTCAGACAAAAGCTCGGGGCCGGATCGGCGCGCGATCTTGACGCTTTTCTGCCGGAAGCGTTCGCGGCCGTGCGTGAAGCGAGCCGGCGGACGCTCGGCCAGAGGCATTACGACGTTCAGCTCATAGGCGGGATCGTGCTCCATCGCGGGCAGATCGCCGAGATGAAGACCGGAGAAGGAAAAACCCTGGTCGCGACCCTGCCGCTATATTTAAACGCCCTTCCCGGCCGCGGCGCCCAGCTTATTACCGTAAACGATTATCTGTCGCGGGTCGGCGCCGGCTGGATGGCGCCGGTCTACCATGCCCTCGGCATGACTACCGGCGTGATCATCCATGACGCGGCTTTCAGCTATGATCCCGGATATTCGGACGATTCCCAGTATGACGATAGGTTAAAGCATTTCCGGCCGGTCAAGCGGCGGGAGGCGTATGCGTGCGATATCGTTTACGGCACCAATAACGAGTTCGGCTTCGATTATTTGCGCGACAATATGGTCGCTAATCCCGGCCAGATGGTCCAGCGGGATCTTTATTATGCGATCGTGGACGAGGTCGATTCGATATTGATCGATGAAGCCCGGACCCCGTTGATCATAAGCGCTCCGGCCGAAGAATCGACCGATAAATATTATAAGTTCTCCCAGCTGGTCGGCCGGCTAAAGGAAAACGAGGATTATAACGTGGACGAGAAAATGCGGGCCGCGACGCTTACCGAAGGCGGGATAGGAAGGATGGAAAAATGGCTAGGCGTGGACAATATTTATACCGCCGGAGGGATCCGCGAAGTGCACCACATCGAACAGGCCCTGAAGGCGCACACCCTTTTCAAGCGCGACCGCGATTATGTGGTGAAGGATGGCGAGGTCATTATCGTGGACGAGTTTACCGGCCGCCTGATGCACGGACGGCGTTATTCCGAGGGATTGCATCAGGCGATCGAAGCCAAAGAGGGCGCGAAGATCCAGCGTGAATCACAGACCCTGGCAACGATTACCTTTCAGAATTACTTCCGCATGTACAAGAAACTCTCCGGCATGACCGGAACCGCCTCGACCGAAGCGGAGGAATTCTCCAAGATATACGAACTCGATACGGTTATCATACCTACGAACAAACCGAACGTGAGACTGGATCTAAACGACCTTATTTACCGCACCGGGGAGGGTAAGTTCAAAGCGGTCGTCGCGGAGATCAAGCGCCGGCACGAGACCGGGCAGCCGATATTAGTGGGCACCATTTCCATAGAAAAGAACGAGATCCTGGCCGGTATGATGGAGCGGGAAGGGCTCCATCCGCAGGTTTTAAACGCTAAAAACCATGAACAGGAGGCGAAATATATCGCCCAGGCGGGCGCGTTTGGCGCGATCACGATCGCGACCAATATGGCCGGCCGCGGAGTCGATATAATCCTGGGCGGCGCCCAGGGGGACAAAGCGGCGCAGGAAAAGGTTAAAAGCCTGGGCGGGCTCCACGTCATCGGCACCGAACGGCACGAATCCCGGCGGATAGATAACCAGCTTCGGGGCCGGGCGGGGCGCCAGGGCGATCCGGGTTCGTCCCAGTTTTTCGTGTCGATGGAAGACGATCTTATGCGCATTTTCGGCGGCGACCGGATGAAGAGCATAATGACCACCCTGCGCGTGCCGGACGATATGCCGATCGAGAACCGTCTGATCTCGCGGTCGATAGAATCGGCGCAGCGCAAGGTCGAAGGTAACAACTTCGATATCCGTAAGCATCTGGTCGAATACGATGACGTGATAAACAAGCATCGGGAATCGATCTATCGCCGTCGCCGGGAAATATTGGGAATAGTCGATAAGAAAGCGGATGGTTCTCTTCCGCCGCCTGAATCCAAGGCCGACGACAAGCCAGCCGCGAATTTATCGGAGATAATCCTCGAAATGGTGGAAAACGAGATCGAACAGGTAGTAAGCTTCCATACGTCTGCCGAGCGCATTACGGATTGGAATCTTTCCGAAATAAACCAGGTGATTTCCACCATTTTTTCGGCCGGGGAGGTAGTCGGCGCTTTGGACGGATTTACAAAAGAAAATAACCATAAGCTGGACAAAGCCCAGGCGCGGACGGCTATCATCGAACGTTTGTCCGTTCTGGCGCGCCATTCATACGGAAAGATCGAAGCTAAGGCCCGGGAAAAAGGGATCGACTGGGCTGAGATCGAAAAAGCGGTCCTTATCCGTTCGATCGATACGCTTTGGATCGAGCATCTGGAGGCCATGGCGAGCATGCGGCAGGGGATAGGCTTAAGGGGTTATGGCCAGCGCGATCCTCTTATCGAATACAAGCGGGAGGCTTACGGCCTGTATAACGAACTCAATAACCTTATCGCCAAGGAAGTGGTCTATTCGATTTTTAAGATAGGAGCGCTGCAGATCGAAGAGCGCGAATTCACGGCTCCGAGCCTTTTGGAGCGGGCGCGGCGGTTTACCGCTCCGGCTAAAACCATGGATGCCGGTACGGCTTCTTTCGCCGGTTATAAAACCGCCGGCAGCGCCTCCTCCTCCGGCGCTCCGGCCGCGCCCCAGGCCGGTTCCGGCGATCTTATCAAACAGAAGACCAAGGACGCGGAAGGCAACAAGGTCGGCCGCAACGATCCCTGTCCCTGCGGGAGCGGGAAAAAATACAAAAAGTGCCATGGAGTATGACACTCCATGTCATGGGGAGTAGCGATATGGCCATAGCCGGAGAGGAACAATTATTGGAAATTTTGGATAGCAATAAAAGCGTGAGAACTATCCTGGAGAAAGCGCGGGAAATGGACATGCCGAATTGGTATCTCGGCGCCGGCGGTATCGTGCAGACCGTCTGGAACCTAAAGCACGGCTTCGATCCGGAAAACGGCATTAAGGATTACGATCTGGTCTACTATGACGCGGGCGATATTTCCTATGAGGCGGAGGATAGGTTCATACTAAGAGGCGAAAAATTTTTTAAAGACATACCCGTGCCCGTGGAAATCAGAAACCAGGCCCGCGTGCATCTGTGGTACGAAAAACATTTCGGGAAAAAGATCGGCCAATATGGATCCGCGGAAGAGGCTATGGGTACATGGCCGACAACGGCGACGGCGGTCGGGGTCAGAAGAGAGAACGGACGATTCCGGGTATGCGCGCCGCTTGGCTTAGATGATCTCCTCGGCATGATCGTAAGGGCGAACAAAGCGCTGATCACCGAAAAGATCTATCGGGATAAGGCCGACAGGTGGATAAAAATCTGGCCGAATCTGAAAATAATCCCGTGGAGCCAAGAACAAGATCGGAAAATGCCGGGGATTGATCCAATATAAATATGGCCATTGAATATTATAATAATTTACCGAAAAAGCGGATTGGAGCGGGGGTTATAATCTTAAACGGAAAAGAGGAGGTTCTTATCGTAAAACCTGGTTACAAAGACCATTGGTCGATAGTGGGCGGAGTGGTTGATGAAAATGAATCTCCGTTGAAAGCAGCCAGGAGGGAGACGAAGGAAGAAATAGGGATCGAGCTTAAAGACGCGAGATTTTTATGCGTCGATCACGTTTTGGATAACGGAAAAGGGGAGAGTTTGCAATTTATATTCTACGGCGGGAAACTGGACGAAGAAGAAATAAAGAAAATAAAGATCGACGGGAAAGAGATCGTCGAATATAAGTTCGTGAAAACAGACGATGCTTTGCGCCTGTTAAGCGAAAATTCAAGGATCAGGCTGTCGAAATGTTTTAAAGCTTTAAAGAATGATACGGCAATTTATTCAGAGGGGGATAAATGATTTTGCTATCAAATAATATATTATAAAACCCGGACTCGTAAGAGCCGGGTGTTTTGTTTTTTAAGCGGCTTGGTCAGTAAGGAACGATTTGACCGTTGGCGCGGATACGCGACCGGGTTTCTTCGACCGTCAAAACCAGCGGCTGCATGGATGAAAGGTCCGTCGGCTTGACGATAAGGCCGATATCGATCCGCCAGATAGGATATCCTTTCAGGGCGATATATCGAGCTTCCCCGAAAACGCCGGCGCCCCATTTGCCGTCGCGGAAAGGCAGGAAAACGCCGCCCTCGCATCCGGAAAGGACTTCCTGGAAAAAATAATCCATGCCGTTGCCGCGTGTTTTTTTCCAGTACTCGTATCCCTCCTGGTGATTTTTCTGGTTGGGATTTTCGATATTCCAATCGGGAAAATCAGCGGCGATCTTTTCAAGCAGTATTTTTTCCAGATCCGTACCGTAAACGTTGACCGGATGGCCGAAATACAATTTTTTTGGCATTACTTCCTCCCATTGGTTTAAGTTTATCAGCTTTAAGCCGATTATTTCATGTTACTCCGGTATAAAATATTGTCAACCTCCGTTTGCGTATTTTAATTGACGCTTGCGGGCGATAATAGTATAATAGTATAAGCATATAACAATAACGTTCAAGTTCATTAAAATTTTTTAAATTCAAGCGCGCATTTTCGTTCGGGGGGTTAATCATGAAGAGCAACAGAATAGCGACGGTATTATTTCTTATGGGCCTGATTATTGCGATCGGCTTAGGCTGTGCCGGTCCGGGCGGCCATAACAAATGGCTTCATAATTCCGACTTTAACAGCCTTCGGGACGCCGCGGATCTGGGACTCAAGTCTTTGGACGACATTAAGGCCAGGGTCAATACCGTCATTAAGGAAAAAGCTTCACCGGTGCGGTTAAAAGAACTGTTCGGCGTCAATAATCTTGAACGCTGGAGCGAAACCGATACCCAAAAGTATTTTTTCCACAACGACAGCATAACCATCGGCCAGGTGCCAAAAGGCATTCAGGATTGTATCCGCGACAATAAAAGCTATTATGCTTACGTTTTGCCCGTAACGGCTTATACCGAGAAAGAGATTGGGAATTTTTTAAAGAACAAACTGAACTTCGAAGTAATTAAGATCAAGGACGGTTATACCTACTGGGCGATATTCGTTTACGACGAAAATGACCGTTTTGCCTATCACGAATGGAAAGAAGTGCCTATTTACAGCAAGAAAACCGATCGCGACCGCCTGGGTCCGCTCGGCAACATGAATAGCTTGATTGAAAAGCCGAAAATAGGTTTTTAAAAACAAAAAATACCCGCCTTTTCGCCTACAGGGGCGGGTTTATTTTAATTTAAAAATAGAAAAAAGCACCGGTTTTTACGGTGCTTTAAGTTCAAATGCCGTCGTAATCGCGTCCGTCGGGACCGTCATCGGGAGACGGGTCACTTGGGCCGTCAGGTCCCGTATATCCGCCGCCATCCGGACCGTCGTCATAATGTCCGCGTCGGCCTCCTCCGGGGCAAACGTCGTCAAAACTGGAGTGTTGATCGGGCATTTTCCTGGGCATTTTTTATTTCCCTCCTTGTGAAAGATCAGAATGTAAGTAATTTAGCGTTATAATATCATTTATTATTATTTTTGTCAAGATTGCATTTTATTTTGTTTTGTTTTAAAATAAAATAACGATTATATTTTTGGCTGTACGTTCGGTGTATTCGTGGTAAAATGTAGGAACGGAACAATGTTCCGTTCCTACATTTTATTATTTTAATTTCCATCAATATGGCAGACAATATCCTTAAAAAAATCGCTTATCCGAGCGCCCGCGGCCGGATTTGGCGTAATTTTTTCCTGATCATTATTTTGATCGCGGCTGGCGGACTTATTGACGGCGGCCGTTACTATAACCGGGGAGCGGACTGGCTATCGGATAAAACCGGAGAAACGATCAATCTGCCCCGGACCAAGGACGTTCCTTTCCGTCTGGGACTCGATCTTTTGGGTGGAACGCAGCTCGTTTATGAGGCCAATATGTCGGATGTGCCCGAAGCCGATCGGACGAGCGCCCTGGACGGAGTCCGGGACGTGATCGAGCGCCGGGTAAATGTTTTCGGGGTAAGCGAGCCGTTAGTGCAGACCAGCGTATCGGGGGATAAGTACCGGATCATCGTGGAATTAGCCGGCATTAAAGATATCGCCGAAGCTATCGATATGATCGGCGAGACGCCGCTTCTGGAATTCAAGGAAGAGGCCGGCGGCGAGCGGCAATTGACCGCGGAGGAGGAGTCCGCCTTGAATGATTTCAACCGCCAGGCCGAAGAAAAAGCGGAAGAAGTATTGGGGAAATTGACCGCTGGCGGAGATTTTGAAGCCTTGGCGAAAGAATACAGCCAGGACGAAGCCACCAAGGACGGCGGCGGAGACCTAGGCTGGATAACGGCGGGGGGAAACCCGGCCATAGTGGAAGCGGTCAAGGATTATAAGGCCGGAGAGGTGAGCCCGGAGTTAGTGAAAACCGGAACCGGTTATGCTATTTATAAACTTGAAGAAAAGCGGAACAAGACCAATCCCTTCAATGAAGATGAAACAGAGAAAGAAATAAAAGCGTCCCACATTTTGATCTGCCATAAAGAGGTCGAATCCTGCGCGAGCGGTTTAAGCAAAGAAGAGGCTTACGCGCGCATCAAGGATATCGAAAATGATCTTACTCCCAAGAATTTCGCGAGTGTGGCCAAAGAATATTCGGACGACTCCGGTACTAAGGACCGGGGCGGTGATCTTGGCTGGTTCAGCCGGGGGGATATGGTCAAGCCTTTCGAGGATACCGTCCTGGAGCAGAAAACCGGGACCATATCCTGGATCGTGGAAACCGAATTCGGTTATCACCTGATATACAAAGAAGCGGAAAGGACGGTCGAGGAATATCATGTTCGGCGCATAACGATAAATACCATGACCGCGGCCGATGTCGCCGGCGGCGAACCGGAATGGAAGAATACGGAATTGACCGGCAAGCATCTCGAGCGTTCACGGGTGCAATTCAATCCTAACGATAATACGCCGGAAGTGGGGCTTGAGTTCGACGGCGAGGGAGCCGAGCTGTTCGCGGAGATCACGGGACGGAACATCGGAAAACCGGTGGCTATTTACCTGGACGGTTATCCGATAAGCATACCGACCGTTAACGATAAAATTACGGGGGGCCAGGCGGTAATAAGCGGCCGTTTCAGTATCAAAGAGGCGAAGCTTCTGGCCGAGCGCCTGAACGCCGGCGCGCTGCCGGTACCGATCGATCTAATAAACCAGCAAACCGTCGGCGCCAGCCTGGGCCAGGCGTCACTCGCGGCCAGCCTTAAAGCGGGAATGATCGGCCTGGGTTTAGTCGCCCTGTTCATGATCATTTTTTACCGTTTGCCCGGATTATTATCGGTCTTTGCGCTTATTTTTTACGGTGTTTTGATTTTGGCGGTTTTCAAGATCTGGCCGGTTACCCTGTCCTTGGCCGGTTTAGCCGGTTTTATCCTGTCCATCGGCATGGCGGTAGACGCCAACGTATTGATATTTTCGCGTTTAAAAGAAGAATTACGGGCGGGTAAACCGCTTTCCCTGGCTATCGGAGACGCTTTTAACCGCGCCTGGCCGTCTATTCGCGACGGAAACGTTTCCACTATCCTGACCTGCCTTATCCTGGTGTGGTTTTCCACAAGCATCATAAAAGGTTTCGCCATCACTCTTCTTATCGGTGTTTCAGTGTCCATGTTCTCGGCGATCATAGTCACGAAGAACTTGCTGCAGCTGGTAGCGGGAGCTTGGCTTGAAAAAAGGCCGGGTTTGATCACCGCGGGACTAAAAACAAGATAATTTAGAAAAAAATGTTCACGACCAAAGAGCAGAAGATCATTGCCGCGGTCAGAAGCGGAGGTGAAACTCTCAAAATAAATTTCGGGAAAAATTTACGAACTTACCGCAAGACGATCGCTTCGGATTTTTTTACCGAGGCGGACATAAAGACGGAAACCAGGATAATCAGCCTCATAAAAAAAGTTTATCCGGGAATAAACATATTGGCCGAAGAATCAGGGGTGGAAAATAACGGCTCTGACTACACACTCGTCATCGACCCCCTTGACGGGACCAATAATTTCGCTTTGAATATTCCTTATTTTTCGGTCGCGGTCGCCCTGATGGAAGGAGAAAAAACCGTTTTCGCGTGCGTTTATAATCCGATTTTGAACGATCTTTATTGCGCTAAACTGGGCAAGGGGGCCTATAAGAACGGCCGTCGGATGAAAGTAAGCCGTAAAACCAGCTTAAGCCAGGCTACGATCGCTTATGTGACCGGCTACAGCAATATCAAGGATCTAAGATTATCCATGACAAAAAAGCTTTACCATAAATTCGCCGAAAGGATACTTGATAATTGGTGCCCGACCCTCGACTATTGCTTATTAGCTGAAGGCAAGATCGAATGCGTGATCACGGATGACGACGACCTGCATGAATCGATCATCGGTAAGCTCTTTATTACCGAAAGCGGCGGAATCGTTACGGATTACCGGGGGGAGAAAAGCCGCGGCTATAAAGAATATAGATTTATTTCCGCTAACGGCAAAAAAATATTAAACGAAGTTTTGCGCATCGTTAATCATAAAAAGTAGAGGCGGCGCCTCTGCTGATAAAAAATATGTATCAAATAATCCAAAAAAGGAATATTTACCTTTTCTTATCGGGAGCGCTGGTGGCCGCGTCCATGATCGCTCTGCTTCTCTGGGGATTCAATTACGGGATCGATTTTACCGGCGGCACCCTTCTTGAGGTTCGGTTTAAGGACGGCCGGCCGGCGGTAAACGACGTCCGACAGGCGATCGAAGGCCTGGAGCCGGGCAATCTTATACTCCAGCCCATCGGAGAATCGAGTCTGATCCTAAGATTCCAGGACACCAGTGAAGACAAACACCAGGCGGTTTTGGAAAAATTGCGGGAATTAACCGGCAGCGGGAAAGAGGAAGGTACGGAAAAAGCCGGTGAAGAGGGCGTGGACGTGTCCGTCGGTGAAGACGGGACCGTCTTAACAACTCCGGCAGAATCCGCTCCGGAAGCATTCGAAGAATTGCGTTATGACGCGATTGGGCCGGCCATCGGACGGGAACTTAAAAATAAATCCATTACAGCCATAATAATTGTTCTGATCATGATAGTTCTCTATATCGCCTGGGCTTTTCGCAAGGTTTCCAGGCCGGTCGCTTCCTGGAAATACGGTTTAGCCGCCACTTTCGCTTTGTTCCATGATGTTATCATTACCATGGGCGTATTCGCGGTTTTAGGCAGATTTTACGGGGTGGAAATAAACACCCCATTCGTAGCCGCGATCCTGACCGTACTTGGGTATTCGATCAACGACACGATCGTGGTTTTTGACCGCATTCGGGAGAATTTACCGAAAAGCGAAGAAGATTTCGAGAACACGGTTAACGTCAGCGTCAATCAGACGATTACGCGTTCCATCAGCACGTCTTTAACCACCCTTCTGGCTTTGTCGTCTATTTTAATATTCGGCGGAGCTTCTATCAGGGATTTCGTTCTGGCTCTGTGTATCGGTATATTTATCGGCACTTACAGTTCTATTTTCGTAGCCAGCCCGATCCTCGTAATCTGGGAGAAGATGACGGCTCGTAACGCGTGATGGGCGGCGGATTATCAGTACGAATTTACATAAAAAATCGGGATGACGTTCTTTCCCGATTTTTTTATGCGTTTGACAAATCTCTTGACAGAAAAACAGGAAATGATAGAATATTGATAACGGATCAGGGGAATAACGCGAGGCGCAAAAATTCTGACAGTTTAGCTAATGCTACTGCCACAAGCGAACCCGGAGTTCACCCCCTGATCCGTTTTTTCTTTGGGAAAAATTATTTTGACAAACCCATGTCGTATGGGGTATTATATAATGGTAAAATGTGAATAATATACCTGGAACTGTACAAATTTTTTATACATATATTACGAATATGAAAAATAATAAGATTACCCCGCAAAAAGAAGATTTTCCCCGATGGTACCAGGATGTGGTCAAGGAGGCGGAATTGGCGGAAAATTCCGAAGTCAGGGGTTGCGGCATAGTGCGTCCGTACGGATATAAGATCTGGGAGCTTATAAAGGAAGAGCTTAACAGGATGATAACGTCTACCGGGGTGGAAAACGTTTATTTTCCTATTTTCGTGCCCATGGAGAACCTGGAAGCGGAGAAAGACCATATCGAGGGATTCGCGCCGGAATTGGCGGTCGTTACGCATGGCGGAGGCCAGGAATTGGTCAATAAACTGGTCGTGCGCCCGACCTCGGAAACCGCCATGTACAAGACCTATGCCCGCTGGATCCAAAGCTATAAAGATCTGCCCCTGAGGCTGAACCAATGGAATAATGTCGTTCGCTGGGAAAAACGGCCGCGGGCTTTTTTGCGCTGGAGCGAATTTCTGTGGCAGGAGGGACATACGGTTTTTGCCGACCGCGAGGGAGCGATCGCCGAGATGTGGCAGATGCTGGATATTTACGAGAAGATGTATGAATATATGGCTCTGCCGGTTTTTAAGGGTCGGAAATCGGAAGTGGAAAAATTCGCCGGCGCCGAGATCACTTCGACCGTCGAAGTTATGGTAAGGGACGGAAAGGCGATACAAGGCGGTACCAGCCATTATCTGGGAACAAATTTTTCCGAAGTATTCGACGTTAAGTATCTAGGCGAAGACGGAGAGAAGCATTTCGGCCATCAAAACAGCTGGGGTTTTTCCTGGCGATCGATCGGCGCCGTTATCATGGGGCACGGTGACGATAACGGCTTGAGATTGCCGCCCAATATCGCCCCTATCCAGGTAGTGACCGTGCCTATTTATAAGGATGAAAACAAGGCGGAGGTAATAACATATGCCGAAAAGATATTTTCCGATATTAAGGGCTGGCGCAAGAAGATCGATCTAAGGAATAACCTGACCCCTGGATTCAAATATAATCACTGGGAAGCGCGCGGCGTACCGGTCAGGCTGGAGATCGGGCCTAAAGAAGCGGCTGACGGAACAGTAACCGTCTTCAGGCGGGATATTAATACCAAGGAGACGGTCGGAGAAAAGGATCTATCGGCCCGTTTGGAAAAATTAATGGCGGAAATCCACGATAATCTTTATAAACAGGCCAAAGAGTTCGCCCTGGCGCACATTCACCGGATAGAAAGCGTTGATGAGATAAAGGATCAGGTGGGATTTTTTGAGGCCAGTTGGTCGGAAGATCCCGCTTCGGAAAGATCGCTGAAAGAAAGATTTTCCATGGTTTCACGCGTTTTGCCGGCGGATAATCAGGATAAAGAGCCGAAAAACAAGAAGTGTTTCATTACCGGCAAAGAAGCTAAACATGATTGGCTTTTCGCCAAAAGTTATTAAAGCATGCTCAATAAGCTTTTAGGAAAATTTTCGAAAGACCTTGGCATAGATCTGGGGACCAAGAATACTCTCGTCTATACGGCCGACAAAGGCATCGTGATAAACGAGCCGTCGGTCGTGGCCGTCAATAGCCGGACAGACGAGATCTTGGCCGTGGGCGAAGAGGCGAAAAGGATGGTCGGTAAGACGCCGGGGCACATCCAGGCCATAAAACCCCTGGTGGACGGCGTGATCTCCGATTTTGAAGTTACCGAAAAGATGCTTAAGTATTTTATCGATAAAGTGCACGCCGAAAGCTTTACCTTAATACCGAGGCCGCGGGTAATTATCGGCATCCCCCTGGATATTACCGAAGTGGAGAAAAAAGCGGTCGAGGACGCGGCTTTGTCCGCGGGGGCCCGCCAGGTCCATCTGATCGAAGAATCGATGGCGGCGGCGATCGGGGCGCGGCTGCCGGTCTCCGATCCGACCGCGACCATGATCGTCGATATCGGCGGCGGCACCACCGAGATCGCGGTTATTTCCCTGGGGGGAGTCGTTACCTGGAAATCGCTTCGGCAGGCCGGCAATGAACTTGATAACAACATTACCCAGTATATCCGGGAAGAGTTCAATATCCTCATCGGCGAACAGGTGGCGGAAAAAGTAAAAGTAACGATCGGATCGGCCGCTCCTTTAAAAGAGCCCATGGAAATGGAGATCAGGGGAAGGGATCTGATCAACGGCCTGCCGCGGGCGGTAACCATAAACGACAGCCAGATCCGGGAGGCTATGGCAAAAACGATCGATCAGATAGTCGAAAATATAAAAATAACCCTGGAAACCACTCCGCCGGAATTAGTGTCGGATATTTACGAGCACGGCATTGTGTTGTCCGGCGGCGGGGCCCTTCTGCGGGATCTTGACAAGGAGATAGCGCAGGCCACGAAAATACCGGTGCGCGTGGCGGACGATCCCTTGACCTGCGTCGTCAGGGGAACGGGTATCCTTCTGGGGGATCCGGAGCTATTGGCAAAAGTCCTTTCGCCGGGAACGGAGGAGTTGTAGCAAGGGAGCGGACCGCGGCCGCGGTTTGGATTTTTTGTTTTTTGTTTAGTTTTTATCATTGTTTTTATCAGATTATGTTGCGTATAGATAAAAAAAGAATCATTAAATACGGGGCAGTGATCGGACTGCTTGTTTTTTTGTACACCATCGGTCTTTTCGGGCCAATTGAGGGATTCGTTGCCGGAAGCCTTGATCCCTTAACGGAAAAACTCTATTCATTGAGCCATGGTTTGCGTACGGCTTACAATAAACAGGCCAATAAGCAGAATCTGGCGGCTGAGATCGTCCTTTTGCGCGAGCGGATGAACGAATTAACGGTAGAGAATACCCGTATTAAGATCATCGAAGAAGAGAATAAGAGTCTGCGGGAACATCTGGGTTTTCTGACCCAGAATGAATATAAATACGTCATGGCGAATGTTATATCCCGCGGCGATATTGCCGACATGAGCGGCCGGACGGAAACGATAATTATCGACAAGGGCCTCAAAGACGGTATCTATTCCGGCCTGGGAGTAGTATCCAGCGAAGGCATAATAGTGGGGCGCATAGTTGACGCCAAGGATAATATTTCCCAGGTCTATCTGACCAATAACGGCAAATGCAAATTGGCCGCTGCCGTGCTTTCTTCCGGCAAGACCAGTGGAGTGGTCGAGGGTAAATTAGGCCTGACCATTAAAATGAATTTTATACCCCAAAACGAAGAAATAAAAATGGAAGATATTGTCATTACTTCCGGGCTGGAGGAAATGATCCCTCGCGGCCTGGTTATCGGCCGGGTACTGGAAGTCATCAAGGAAAGCAACGAGGTTTGGCAAACCGCGGTCATCGAGCCCATGGCCGACCCGGAGGATCTGATCATCGTATCGGTGCTTTTGCCGTAAATCAGGCTTTAGATTTTTTAATTTTTAAGCGTTTAACCGCTTAACACGTTAATATATGTACGGCAAAATAACATTAAACGCCATTTTGATAATCCTGTTGTCCGTTTCACAGATATCGTTCGTGAGCGGATTGCCGGGATGGTTCGCCGATATCAACCTACCTATCATGGTTCTCGTTTTTATGTTAGCGCTTTCCGGTTTTCGTCTGGCACTTTTCTGGTCATTCGGAATGGGTCTTCTTTTGGATATATATTCTTTCCTCCCTTTCGGGATTTACATGGCCGTTTTTCCTTCCATAGCGATACTCATTAATTTCTTTTTGATCCATTTTTTTACCAATCGTTCTTTGTATTCTTTTCTGGCGTTGGCGGCTCTGGCGCTTTTACTTCACGAAATTCTCGTTTACTCTTTAAGTTACGCCGTTTATTTCGTTAATCGACAGGATTTGAACGTATATTTTGACGGAAAGTTCTGGTCGGATCAGGCGGGGGTATTTATAATGAATTTAGGCGCCGTTTTCATACTTTTTTATCTTTTTACTTTAGCCGGAAAAAATCTGAAGCCCGTATTTTTAATCAGACGGTAGCCGGGTTTCAGGTTTAAAGACAACGCTTTAAAAAAAACATGCTAAAGAATTTTTTTATCAGACAATTAAAAACGGACAGGCGAAAAAAAGATCCGTTCCTTCTGCAAACCGGCCGGTTGAAAGACGGAATACTGGCCACCGTTTACCGCCCCGGTTGGGCCGAAGACGTGCACATAAGCGATGACCGCGAGAAAGAAACCGTCGGGCGAAGTTTTAATTTTTCAAAAATAACTTTTTTGAGCCTGGTTCTGACCTTGTTCCTGTCGGTTATTTTGGCTAAATCCGCCTGGCTCCAGGTCGTTAAAGGCGAATATTATTATTGGCTTTCGGAGGGCAACCGGATCCGCATCGAAAGAATAGAACCGAGAAGGGGGGTTATTTACGATCGCGATAAAATCCCGCTGGTCAGGAATAAAGCCAATTTCCTGCTTTATTTCGTCCCCGCCGATATGCCGGAAGACGAAGAACTGGCCGGCATCCTAAGGAGGATCGGTGCGATTCTGGGTAATATCTCAGAGCGGGATTTAGCCGAACGATTAGCCGAAGTGGACTCCGGATCCCTCGCGGCCTACCAGCCGCTTTTCGTGGCGGACAACATCGAATACGAGAAAGCCATGATACTTTATCTGGAATCCGCCAATTGGCCCGGGGTAATATTATCGAATCGGACCAGTCGGAATTACCTCACTTACGCTCCGGACAATGGCCAAAGCGGATTTTCCTTATCGCATATCATCGGTTACACGGGGAAAATAAACGAGCGCGAACTGGAACAATTCGGCGAAGAATACCTGCCCATCGATTATATCGGCAAGATGGGCATAGAATATTTTTGGGAAAACGAGCTTAAGGGGGTAAGCGGCAAGAAGCAGATAGAGGTTGACGCTTTAGGCAAGGAAAAAAAGGTTATCGGCCAGGAGCCGCCCGAAAACGGCCATAACCTGGTTTTATCGCTTGATACCGAGGCTCAGATAAAACTCGAAAATATCATGGTTGAACATTTATCGAAGCGGAAGTTAAGCCGCGCGTCGGCCATAGTGATGGATCCGGAAAACGGCGAGGTTCTGGCGATGGTAAGCCTGCCGGCCTTTGACAATAACGTCTTCGCCCGGGGCATATCCCAGGACGAGTATAACGCGATCATCGGCCATCCGGACCATCCGCTTTTTAATCGCGCGGTTTCCGGCGAATATCCCTCCGGCTCCACGATCAAGCCGATTATGGCGGCGGCGGCCCTGGAGGAAGGGATCATCACTGATCACACCACCTTTTTAAGCACTGGCGGCATCCGAATCGGAGAATGGTTTTTCCCGGATTGGCTCGCCGGCGGCCATGGGCGCGTCAACGTCAAGCTGGCGATCGCCAACTCTGTCAATACTTTTTTCTATTATATCGGCGGCGGCCACGAAGATTTCAAGGGATTGGGACTTGACCGCATTATCCAATACGATAAAGCTTTCGGTTTAGGCGCCCAGACCGGTATCGATTTGGCGGGCGAAGCGGACGGCTTCCTGCCGACCCAGGAGTGGAAAAAAGAGGTTAAAAACGAACCCTGGTATATCGGTGATACTTATCATATATCCATCGGCCAGGGGGATCTCCTGGTTACGCCCCTGCAGGTCGCCGCTTACACGGCCGTATTCGCCAACGGAGGAAAATTATACCGGCCGCATTTCGTTACGCATATATTAACGGCCGATGACGGCCTGATCGCCCCCATTCCCGTCGAACCGGTCAGGGAGAATTTTATCTCAGGGGACAATATCGATATCGTGAGAGAGGGTATGCGGCAGACGGTAACTACGGGCAGCGCCCGCCGGCTTTTTTCTTTGCCCGTGCCGGCCGCCGGCAAGACCGGCACGGCGCAGTGGTCGTCTAAGAACGATCCGCACGCCTGGTTTACCGGCTTCGCTCCTTTTGACGAACCGAAAGTGGTCATAACCGTTTTGATGGAGGAGGGAAAAGAGGGAAGTGAAACCGCCGTACCGATAGCGGAGGAATTTTTGCGATGGTACTTTGGGGAACGCAAAAAATGACGGTTTTTGCCTCCGTCAGGAACACGCGGAAAATTAGGCTTGACATCCGAGCGAAGAGATGATATTATATACAAAATATCGGGACCCTAATTTTAGGGCTGTTACGTTAACCGATAAAAATCGCACTTTTTTAACCATCAAAATAATAAGGGGAGGATCGATGTTGCCAACTGTCTTCAATTTTGACCATGCCGCGTTGTCCCGGATAGCCAGGGGAGGGGAGCCGAAATGCATCATTATTGACTGCCACAAACCCGGACAGCTTGTTTGCGGTGAACATCTTTGCGAATACGGACTTGCGTCGCTGCATCGCGCCCGATTATGGATTTTAGCCTATCAGTACTACGAAAAGGGGGTCAGATTCAGAGTGTTTCGGGATGTGGTGGATTTGATCAAGTATTACATGCCGGGAGCTTTGTCCGATATCGCGAATTTGGTCAAAACTATACGGGAACATCAGCCCAACGTGGACGAAAACCTCATAAGGGATATAGCCCGCTGCTTCGCGGGCGAAACAGACGCACAAAATTAAGATCAATGATTTTTTTAAAAACAAAGACGACCCGTGTCGTCTTTTTTATTGTCCTGATTGATTTAATATTCTTTAAAGATGTCGCTTAACTTCTGTTTGCCGAGAATGTGCAGTTCGAAGATAGCGCGGGTCATGGCCACATATAAGAGATCCCTCTTTACCCGTTTTTTTTCCGCGATAAAATCAGCCGGCATATTGGCGTAGGCCGGCAGCGACAGCCAGCCGTCGTTTGCCCCGACCAGGCAGACAATATCGAATTCCACGCCCTGGGCCTCGTTCATGGTCAGAATGTGCACGTTGGCGTTATTATGGAAAGATTTTTTAAATTTTTCCAGATAGTCTTTTTCGGCGGCTATAATACCGATGATATTTTTTTCCTTGGATTTTTCCAGGAGTTTTTTGATATATTCTATCTCTTCCGCCGGTCCGGGAAAAACGGCTTCTTTGACATCGGCGCCGCTCTTGGCCGAGTCGGGAATATTTATATCGTAACCGAGGTCTTTAATGTATTTAAGTATGCTCCCGGTATTGCGATAGACTTTATCCAGCCGGATATGCCGGTCGGGTTTTATTTCTTCCCCGATCTCTTCCCAGGTTTTTACGGTAAAAAGATTGATCTGCTGGCCCAGGTCGCCGATGTACAATAACGAACGAAGTTTATCGATGCAGCCGCGGATGATGGCTAATTGGGAAGGCAGATAGTTTTGGAATTCATCGATGATGATCAAAGAGTATTCGATCGGTTTTTTTCTGGTTTTCCTGGTTAAAAGATAATTTTTGTCAGTTACGTAATATTCTTCTTCCATGGTAAGCCCGCCGTACGCTCTTAGGCGCGATTTAAGGAGCAGGGTAAGGTCGAAACGATCCAGCAATTTCCGGTTTTTTTGTTTTTTGAATAAATTATACATGGCCGGAGACAGGCCGGTCCGATAGATCTTTTCCAGCCAGGCCAGGGAGAAGCGGGCAGGGGGAGGGATATCCTCTTGCGCGAGCAGGCGGTTTTTTTCGTATTCGTACGCGTCTTTCTCCGCTTCCGTGCCACCGAATCGGTTCGTATAAGCGAGTTCGTCATTTAGCCCTAAAATTTTCGCTGCCCACTCGAAGATGGTGGTTATGCTGACGTCTTCTATGCCCAGTTCCGGAAGAAGGTGGGAGAAATAGTCTTTCGTCCCCGCGTCCTGAACGAAAACGATCGCCCGGCGGCCGCTGTAACGCTCGGCGGTTTCCGGAGACTGCGCCAGGTAAGCCGCCCGATGAAGAGCGAGCGTGGTCTTGCCGGACCCGGCCGGGCCGGAAATGACGAAGGATCCGGCGCAGTCGGCGCGGATAACTTCGTCCTGCGCCCTTTCCATGCGTTCGATTATTTCCGGCAGGGCAAAGCCGGTTTTGCGCGTCGAAAAGTATTCCTGATAAACCAGGGTTCGCGGCCGGCCGGTCTCTTCGGATGTCAGATAAACGATCTTGCCGTCGATGATCATGAATTGGTCTTTACGAAGCATGAGCCCATGTTTGATTTCCCCGTCCCGCCGCACATAAGAAAACCGGCCGCAGTCCTCGAAGCGGATGGACGCTATGGGCGCTACCCAGGAATAGACGGACTCTTCGGTATAGGGAAACTTGGCAAAATAGAGCGTCTTCTCTTCGGGTTCGCCATCGAAGCGTACGTCGCATCTGACGAAATACGGCGAAGGATATAATTTTTTGAGCTCATCCAGCCTTTTGGCGTTGTAATACATAAGCTCAACATGGACCATCCGGTCGGTGCCCCGGAGGCGTTTAAGCTCCGCGAGGTTTCTTTTGTCTTTATTCTCAAGTTCGGCCGATAAGATACCGATCTTATTCCTGATCACGGATAAACGCTCTTTGGCGCGGCTATGGATTTTGCTTTTTTCTTCAGTCATATTTTTTCATTATACCACAAAAAAACTGCCCGGAGCGGGCAGTTTTTGGGCGATTATAAGAATTTAATATATATAGCAGATAATACTTATTTTTCATAATTATAATTTACAGGAATTATTTCTATTTGTCAAATTAAATAATTTAAAGTAAATTTATTTAATTTTAGTAAAAAAAATAATATATTTAGCACTCTCTTGACATGAGTGCTAAGTATTGTATAATATTGATATATCCTAGGTGGATAAAAATATGGATAAAAGAAAGGAACTAATATTAAACACCATTATCCAGGAACATATAAAGACCGGCACGCCGGTTGGTTCAGGCATTATCGCGGAAAAATATAAACTGGGAATTTCCCCGGCTACGATCAGGAATGAAATGGCCTCCCTGGAAGAAGACGGCTTTATAACGCAGCCGCACACTTCCGCCGGCCGGATTCCCACGGAAAAAGCTTATCGTTTATTTTTGGATAGCTTGCGGCCGGATAACGCGGAATTTAAAAACGACTTCCTGAATTTGAAGAATATTTTAAAGGCGAAAGACGAGGTAAGCTTCAAGGAGGCCGCCAAGGTCATGGCTTTGGTTTCCGGCAATGCGGTTTTTTGGGCTTTTCACCGGCATAATTTATATTATACGGGCATTTCCAACCTGTTCCAGCAGCCGGAGTTCAGGGAATTGGACGTAATTTATGATATTTCCGCGGTCATTGACCGGATAGATGAGATCGTTGACGAGATGTATGAGGGCACAAAGCCGGGCTTAAGCACGCTTATAGGCACCAAAAACCCCTTTGGAGATCTGTGCAGTACGGTACTGGCGAAATATAAATGGGGCGAACGGACCGGCCTGTTCGGTGTTATCGGACCGATGCGGATGGATTACAAGAAGAATATCGCTTTAGTTAAATATGTGTTTGATGAGATCGGATAATAGCATTTTAAATGAACGGCCCTTGGCCGATAATTAACGAATTTCAATTTTTCTATGGATAATGCGCAAAATGAAATTAAAAAATATCCCAAAGCCATTACCGGCGCGTTCATATTCAATGACAAAGGCGAGTTATTTTTGATGAAATCGCCCAAGTGGCAGGATAAATATGTCTGCCCCGGCGGTACGGTCGAGTATAATGAAAAAATAGAAGATAATCTGAGGCGCGAAGTAAGGGAAGAAACCAACATGGAGATCGCGGATATCGGATTTTTAGGAATTTCCGAGGGCGTCAATTTAGGCGATAAATATTCCAAGGCCGCCAAACATCTGATATTTTTTAATTATCAGGCGGTCGTCAGCGGACGCCCGGATATTAAACTGAACGACGAAGCGGTCAAATACCGGTGGTTGAAACCGGCCGAGTGGCTGAAGAAAGATCTGGGCGAATTTACCAAAGAGGTAATAGAAAAATATTTATCAGAAGACCGTGATTACGAAGGCAGGTATAAGCGAGCCCTGGCTGATTACCAGAATCTTCTCAAACAGACGGCCAAAGAGCGGGAAGAATTCATCAAATACGCGAACGAACAGGTCATTTATGATATTATCCCGGTTTACGATAATCTGCGGACATCAATGGAGCATGTCGACGAGGCTACGGCCAAGAACGGCTGGGTCGAAGGCATAAAATACGTGATCAGGCAATTCAAGGATATTTTAGGGAAGATGGGCGTGGAGGAAATAGAAGCCACCGGTAAAAAATTCGATTATCATACCATGGAGGCGCTGGAGGGCAAGGGAGAGAAGGTCGTAAAAACGGTCAAGCCGGGGTATAAGCTGCACGGGAAGGTGATCATACCGGCTAAGGTCGTTTTGGAAAAAGGCGGGGATAGTGCTACTGGTGACGTAGCGGATAAAAAACAATAAGATACAAGAAACAAGACACAAGGATACAAACAAATTTCAAATTCCAAAATACCAAACAGTTTGATTATCGAATATTGGAAATTGTTTCTTGTATTCTTGTGTCTTGGTAAAATATAATTAACGATCCATTGGTCGGTCTATGGCGCGTAAGATGCCATTTCCGGCTAAGGGGGAAAAAATATGGCTTTGATCAAATGGAGCCCATTCCTCGATGTCGAACCTTTCGAGGAGATGGAAAAAATGTTTTCCGACTGGCCAGGCATGCGCGGCAATAAATCCGGTTTTGTGCCGGCCGTCGATATGTACGAAGACAAGGACAATGTCGTCGTCGAAACCCAGCTCGCGGGCATTGATCCGGAAAAAGTCGATATTTCTATCGAGAACGACGTGCTTTCGATCAAGGGCGAATCGGAAAAGAAAAGCGAGGTGGAAGACAAGAATTATTACCGCAAGGAGATCCGGCGCGGCAGTTTTTATCGGAGCGTTCCGCTTCCGACCCATGTTTTGGGAGACAGGGCCGAAGCGACGACCAATGACGGCGTTCTGAAGATCACTATTCCGAAGGCGCCCGAAGCGAAGCCGCGGACGATTAAGATAAAAACCACAAAGAAATAAATATCAATAGGGGGACTTTCCGCCCGAGGCGGATAAGTTATCCCCGGCTTAGCACATGTTTAGGCGTTAGGCCGTTAGGCGGTAGGCTTTAGGAAGTTTTAATAAGCGTGTGGTGGGGCGGGGATGTTCAAATTACGAATTACGAATGTCGAATTACGAATTAAACCGTAAAATAATTTTTTATAACAAACAATTATCAAACCAAAAATATCGCATCACGTCGTTACTAATTGCCGGGCAGGCGTTATGGGTTACGCGTTATGCGTTATGCGACAAAGATATGGGAAAAATATTAGGTATCGATCTGGGTACGACCAATAGCGCCATGGCGATCATGGAAGGCGGCCAGCCCAAGATCCTGGAGAATGCCGAAGGCAACCGGACCACGCCTTCGATCGTGGCGATCTCTAAAAGCGGCGAGCGCTTAGTCGGCCAGACCGCCAAGCGCCAGGCCGTGACCAATCCGGAAAATACCGTTTACGCGGTCAAGCGCCTGATCGGCCGCCGGTTTACCGACGACGAAGTGCAACGGGACATAAAGATCTCGCCTTATAAGATCGTCCAGGCCGGAGAAGGCGTTAAGGTCAAGATGAACGGTCAGGATTATACTCCGCAGGAGATATCGGCCATGATCCTCTCGAAGCTCAAAGCGGACGCCGAAGCCAAACTCGGGGAAAAGATCACTGAAGCGATCATTACCGTGCCGGCTTATTTCGACGATTCGCAGCGGCAGGCCACCAAAGACGCCGGCAAGATCGCCGGACTCGAGGTCAAGCGCATAATCAACGAGCCGACGGCAGCGGCCCTGGCTTACGGTTTTGAAAAGAAAAAGGGCCAGCAGATCGCGGTTTACGACTTAGGCGGCGGCACCTTCGATATTTCGATCCTGGACGTTTCCAAGGATACGGTCGAGGTAAAATCGACCAACGGCGACACGCATTTGGGCGGCGAGGATTTCGATCAAGTGCTCATAAACTGGATCATCGATGAATTCAAAAAAGACCAGGGTATAGACCTGTCTAAAGATACTTTGGCGCTCCAGCGCATCAAGGAGGCGGCGGAAAAGGCGAAGATCGAATTATCCACCACGAACGAAAGCGAAATCAACCAGCCTTTCATAACGACCGACGCGAACGGACCGAAGCATCTGGTCATGAAGCTGACCCGGGCCAAGCTCGAAGAGCTGGTGGGCGATCTTGTGGAAAAGACCCTGAAACCCTGCGAGGACGCGCTTCGGGACGCCAAACTCGAAAAGAAGGATATTGAAGAGGTGATCATGGTCGGCGGGATGACCCGCATGCCCCTGGTCCAGAAAAGAGTCAGGGAGTTTTTCGGCAAAGAACCGAATTTAAGCGTCAATCCGGACGAAGTCGTAGCCGTCGGCGCGGCCGTCCAGGCCGGCGTTCTCCAGGGCGACGTCAAGGATGTCCTCCTATTAGACGTTACTCCCTTGACCCTCGGCATAGAAACCTTGGGCGGAGTGGCGACGCCTTTGATCGAACGCAATACCACCATCCCGACCTCGAAATCGCAGATATTTTCGACCGCGGCCGACAGCCAACCGTCGGTCGAGATCCACGTGCTCCAGGGCGAGCGGCCGATGGCGGCGGACAACAAGACCTTAGGACGCTTTATATTGGATGGGCTTCCGCCCGCGCCGCGGGGAATACCGCAGATCGAGGTTACTTTCGATATCGACGCTAACGGCATTTTAAACGTCAAGGCTCAGGACAAGGCCTCAGGGAAAGAGCAGAAGATCACTATCACTTCTTCGTCGGGACTCTCGAAAGAAGAGGTCGAGAAAATGAAGAAAGAGGCCGAAGCGCACGCCGAAGATGATAAAAAGAAAAAGGAAAAGGTGGAAATAAAGAATCAAGCCGAAACGATCGTTTTCACTACCGAAAAATTGATCAAAGAATCCGGCGAGAAGATGAAGCCGGAAGACAAGAAAGAATTAGAAACGAAAATTGAAGAGCTTAAAAAAGTTAAAGACACGGATAATACCGATGAGATCAAGAAAAAAATGGAAGAAATGAACCAGGTAGCCCAGAGGATCGGCACGGCCATGTACCAGGCGGCTCAGGCGGCCGGCGCGCAGGCCGGAGCGGACGGCGCCAAGGCCGGAGAACAGAAAACTGACGATAAAAACGGCAAGAAAGACGAGCCGATCGAAGGGGAATTCGAGGAAAAGAAATAAATTTTTACGCGCGTAGAGACGCCCCGGCGGGGCGTCTCTACCTTTGGCGTTTTCCCATAAAATATTCTTACGGATTACAAGCGGCAAGGCGGCAAATTAGAGACGAGGCAATGCCTCGTCTCTACCGCACCTCGCTTTCGCCCCCCCACCCAAGGCAGGCAGACTGGGATGACAAAAAAGAAAAAGAGCGGTAAAATTAAATTTTAGAAGAACCATAAAACATTAAACGCTTGAATCCGGTTCCTCTATCGCGCGAGAGCGGGTGAAGAGGGTCCGGGTGAGGGCAATGTCGAATATGTCACAAGTAAACCAACCCAAGAAAACCGAAATCAAAATCGCGGATAATATCCCGGGAGCGGAATACGCGAACGCGATGCAGGTCAACCATAACCGGGACGAGTTCCAGCTGATGTTTTTAAATATCCTCGGCCCCTCCGGCCGCGTTACCGGCAAAATCATCACCGGACCAGGCCATCTCAAGCGCATTGTGGCGGCTCTCCAGGATAATTTAAAGAAATACGAAGAGCGCTTCGGCGTGATCAAGGAAGCTGAAGGTCCGGAGGAGAAGGAGATCGGGTTTAAGGGCTAAGGATTTTCGATTGCCGATTTTCGATTGCCGATTTAAATAAGATGAATAAGGAGGATTTAAAAAATAGATTTAAAAAGTTTGCCTTGCGCGTAATTAAATTAACGCGTGCTTTGCCAAGTACTTATGAGTCAAAGGTAATGGGCGGGCAATTATTAAGATGCGGAACTTCTTCAGCGGCTAATTATAGAGCGGCCTGCAGGGGTAAATCAAGACCTGATTTTATCTCTAAGTTAGGGATTGTTGAAGAAGAATTGGATGAAAGCATGTTTTGGATGGAAATAATTATCGAGTCGGAATTAATAGCCAGACATTTAATCAAAGATTTATATCAAGAAACCGATGAATTATTATCAATAATCATCAAGTCCAAAATTACTGCCAGAAATAATAAATAATTCGACATTCGAAAATCGTAAATCGAAAATCAGAGTATGGGTAAAGATTACTATAAAATTTTAGGCGTAGACAAGAGCGCCGGCGCGGACGATATAAAGAAGGCATTCCGCAAAAAAGCGCACGAGTTCCATCCGGATAAAGCCGGCGGGGACGAGGCTAAATTCAAGGAGGCTAACGAGGCTTATCAGGTGCTTTCCGATCCTAAAAAACGGGCCCAGTACGATCAGTACGGTTCGACGTTCGAGCACGCCCAAAGTCGGGGCGGTTTTTCCGGTTTCGGCGATTTTAGCAACGGATTCAACGTAGACGCGGAAGATCTGGGCGATATTTTCGGGGGCATCGGCGACATCTTCGGTTTCGGAGGCGGCCGGCAAGGCCGGCAGAGGGGCGGAAACGATATCCAGACGGTTTTAACGATCGATTTTGCCGAAGCCGTAACCGGGGCGGACAAAGAAATAAGTTTGCGTAAAAAGGTCAAATGCTCCCATTGCCACGGCAACGCGGCCGAACCCGGCACCAAGATCGAAACCTGCAAGGTCTGCAGCGGTTCGGGCCGGGTAACAAGGGTCCAGCGGACAATTTTGGGCAATATGCAGGTACAGACGGCCTGTACGGCCTGCGGCGGCGAGGGTAAAACCTACGCGCAGAAATGCCGGCGGTGTTCCGGCACCGGTGTTGTTTTCGAAACGGTGAATTTAAGGGTCAGGATTCCGGCCGGGATCGATGATGGCGAGAGCATCCGCCTGTCCGGCGAGGGCGAAGCCGGAGAAAAAGGGGCCGGGGCCGGCGACTTGTATTTGCGCATCAGAGTGCGTCCGGATAAGCGTTTCGAGCGCGCGGACAGCGATATAAGATCGGGTGCGACCGTAAGCTTCACGCAGGCGGCTTTAGGGGATAAGATCGACGTGGAAACGGTCGAGGGACCGGTCGAACTTAAAATTCCGGCCGGCACCCAATCCGGTACGGTTTTTAAATTGCGCGGCAAAGGCATGACCCGTTTGCGCGGCTCCGGCAAGGGCGACCATTACGTGGAAGTGACAGTGGATATTCCGAAGAGCCTTACGAAAAAGCAGAAAGAGCTGTTAAAAGAGATGGGATTGTAATATTTAAAGCTGTCAGCGACAGGATCGGTCGCTAACGACAGAAGATAAATTATGAGTTTAGAACAAATCAAACCGCAAAATAATATTTTATTAAACCTTTTCGGCCATGACCATGACGCCCTGGCCAAAAAAATAAGATCCGCCCTGGATGAGGAGGCGCGGGGCGGTTACGAGCGGGGCACGAACGGTTTTATCAAATCAATAATCGGATCAGTAAAGCTGTCCGGCGACGAATATGCCCGGTGCAAGAAGGAAATAAACATTGAAATCAGCCGTCTGAAAAAAATCGCGGCCGAAAAATTAGCCGGAAGAGACGATGCGTACCGTCGGGACATGAAAGACCGGGAAGAGGCGGAATGGCGCCGATCGTCGGGAATATATGACCCGAGCCTGGAAGAATTAAAGCAGGATTGATAAAAACGCCGGAATCATCTATTATATAGATATATAAATAATAGCCAATATGATACCAGAATTACAACCAAGCGATGATTATACCAATAATTATAGACTGGAACTTCTTAAAGCCATCAAAAGCTTATTGAGCAACGAACGGGAATTAAAAAGGCTTTTGGCGAGCGCGCGGGATAATCTTAAAGGTATTTACGGCTGGGAAGTGATGAGCAACCAGTCAGGCGATAAGCTTGAGCTGGAAATATTGCGCCTGTCCACCAATAAGAAATATACCAAGGATATGCTCGATAACACCGACGCTCTTCTGGGGCACAAATTCCGCAATACGGTGCATAAATTCGAGGATGAATATATCCGCAAAATAAAGTCCATTGAAGCCTGCAAGAAGATGGCGGAAGAGATCAAGTCTTAACTCTATATAATCAGCCGCATAATATCTTATCTATGAAGTTAAAAAATGAATTATTTTTTTTATTATTGGCATTATGTTTCGGCGCCGGTATTTTCGGGGCTTATTTGTTTTATACCCAGGGTCATCCGGCGACCGCGCGCGAATATGTTTTGGACGAAGAGGCCGCGAGCATAATGGCCATAAAGAAGGTCATTCCGGCAGTCGTCTCGATCATAGTTTACGATTGGGATGATTTTGTCACCTTGGATTCACCGACCGGAAAACCGGAAGTCAGGAAACAGCGCCAGGCGAAACTTAAAGGCACCGGTTTTCTTATTTCTTCCGACGGTTTCATCGTTACCAACAAGCACGTAGTGGACGCGGCCGACAGGAAGACCGGCGAGTACCGCGTAATCCTTAATTCCGGCAAAGAATATTACGCCCAGTATATCGATAAAGACCCCATGAACGATCTGGCGGTTTTAAAGATATTCGACAAGGATCTGCCGGTCGCGGAGATGGGGAATAGCGATAACCTAGAGTTAGGATCAAGCGTTATCGCGATCGGAAACGCCCTCGGACGGTACGAGAATAGCGCCACTAAGGGAATAGTGAGCGGATTGGGACGGAGCCTCTTCGCGAGCGACATTAACGGCAATACGGAAGCCCTGGATAATGTCATCCAGACGGACGCTAAGATAAACATAGGTAATTCCGGCGGACCGCTGATCGACCTAGCCGGACGGGTGGTCGGCATTAACGTGGCGATAGACCAGGCCGGTTCGGCCATCGGTTTCGCGATTCCGATAAACGACGCCCGGCCGGTAGTGACCAGTATCCGCGAACGGGGCCGGATCGTGCGCCCGGCGCTCGGCGTGCGTTATATCATGCTCACTCCGGAAATGGCCCTGGACAACGAATTGACGCGCTCGACCGGCGCCTGGATAAAATCGGGCGATTCCGAGGTACCGGCGATCCTGCCCGATTCGGCGGCGGCTAAAGGCGGCCTTAAGGCCGGAGATATTATTTTTGAAATTAACGCGATCAAGCTGGAGGGCAAAAACACCCTGTTGTCGGTCGTGCAGAAATACAAACCGGGCGACAAGATCGGACTCAAGATCCAAAGAGGGGATAAAATTTTGATTTTGACGGTGGTATTGGGGGAATTCAAATAGAGCCCTCACCCGCCTCTCCGCCACTCGGCGAATCTGGCAGGTACCCCCTCTCCAGACTTGGAGAGGGGTTGGGGGAGAGGGAAAAAAAGACCACTCTGTTTAGAGTGGTTTTTGGTTATTGATTGTAGATCCCTTCGTAATAGTGCGTCCTCATTATCTCCATGAATACGTCCGGATATTCACGGAAATATCTTTGTAGGGCTCTGACCTTGCCCTCGTCGTAATAATCCTGGTATCCTTCGTGTTTGTCCATAACATACAGCCCCGGCTCTTCTTCGGATGCCGTAAGCTGTACCCATGGGAAGGGGATGATTAATGACGGGAAAACCATTATTTTCTCCTTAGTCATCTTCCTCGCTAATGCCCGAGACGGAGTAAGGGTAAGAGGCGTTTTCATTGTCGCAGTCGTCGCCATCGTCGATTTTTTTGACGGCGATATTGTATTTTTTCATGATGCGCGTTTTGAATTCAGCGTATGTTTCGTTGGCGAATTTTCCGCCCTGGTCCTGCTTGACGCGGCGGTATTTTTCAAAAAACGTTTTAAGTTTTTCGTCATCGCCGGCCCTTAAGGCCTCGCGCGCTTCCGCGAAATCGGTGGCCAGTCCCATAGTTTTACCTCCTTTATTTTTATGGTTTACGGCAGATAACTTACGAGACAGCCCCAGTTTTTTTCCGCCAAGAGATTTTCGGCGTCTTTGATCATGGCCGCGGCGGTCGGTTCGGGGCCGGCGCCGGGTCCACCCGCGGGGCAAGGGAAGATTTCCCGGCATTCTTCATGGGGCGAATCCATGGCAAAGGCGTTGTTGGCGCCGGGAATAACGAGTTTTTGCAGGAATTCATTTTTGCCAGGCTGAAAAAATCCGCCGATGATACTGCCCCTGCCGATGGTTTTATGGAAACAGATATAGTTATTCCAGCCCTCGATTATTTTTGGCAGGCGCTCGGACGAAAATATCACGTAATACCGGAAACCGCCCGTGGTCAGCCGGTAATAAGCGGGCGGCGTAACCGGCGTGATACTTATGTCTTTGGCGTCGATGGCCTGCCTGGCATTAAGAATGGTGTTGTGGATAATAATCGCTTTGCGGGCAGTATCCTTGATTTCAGCATTGACGACCGCGATCGGATCATTTGCCCCGGGCTCGGTAAGACCGAGCTTAAGCGCCTCGGCTATTGTGCCGCCGCCAAAAAGAAAATTCAGCGTGCCGTTCAAAACGGCGTAGATGGCGGGAGGGGAGGAGTGCAGGTTCAGTCTTTTTTGTATTTCGGAGAGCATCATCGTGCCGCCGCCGACGGTGGCGCTGTAGCCGATCCTGCCCAGATCGAACCAGAGTTTTATATTCGTAAAATAATCGGACAAGAATGCTTTTTCGCACGTAACGACCAGAACCCCTTTTTTTAGGGCATGATAAGCGTAATAAAGGGAGATCTGGCCCAAATTCGACGGTGTAGCCATGAACAATATGTCGATTTTCGATCTCTCGATCATATCCGGATAATCGCCGCAAGAAAGCGGGGCCGCGACTTGCTTTACCAGTTCGTCATCAGTGAATCTTTCGCGGATTCGGTAAATATTTTTGCTGTCCGCCGCAAAGATAACGTCCCAGTGCCGGGCCGTGATCTGCCGGGCGAGCTCTTTTCCGACGCGGCCGAGGCCGATTACGCCAGTTTTGACCATAGATATTCCTCCCCCCTATTTTAAAAGCTGCAGTCTTTTGACGAACGGTTCTGCCTCCTGCCGGGTTATAATACCGAGGCCTACGCAGGTCAACGACCCGGCCGGGACCTCGGTATAACCTTTATCTCTGATATGGAAAAATCCCAGAGCAACTAATCTTATGAGATACGATTGTCTGGCCTTAAGCGCGATCTTTTTTTGTTCATTGCCGTTATGATGGAGCCATTTTTCGTATCTTTTGTATTTTTCGGAACTGAAATGCGAACCGATGCCGGCCCACATCATGTGGTTGGAAATATTGGTGGCTACATGGGCCATCTGAATACCGATTTTGGGCGGTGACATATTTAATTCTTGATTAACGATCAGGTACATAATCAGCTCATTCGGGTCTTTTTCCTGTTTCATCATTCCCTCCGGTTTTTCGGTTTAATTTTAAAGGACGTTAAAATATATTTTTAATTATTTAGTAAAATTAGCACATAAATTAAATTTTGTCAAACGGCTTTAAAAAACGTGAAATAAAAAAAACACGATTATACGCACGCAATAAAATTCGATTTTTTACGTAATAATAAAAAGAAGGTCCTCACTTAATTATCCACAGGAAAAAATACTTGCAAAAAAATTCTGAGACATTATAATATATAATAACACTATCGGCTGATTAATACTTAAGCCGTTATTTCTTTAATTTTAAAACCATGATAGAAATAAAAAATTTAACCAAAAGATTCGGAAATACTGTTATTTTGGATAATATTAACCTTGAAGTAAAAAAAGGGGAAATTCTGGGTTTCCTGGGGCCGAACGGAGCCGGCAAAAGTACGACCATGAAAATCATCACTAGCTTCTGGTCTCCCACCAGCGGCAGCATTAAGATCGATGGCCTTGACGTAACTACCGACTCGCTTAAAACCAGGACAAAGATCGGCTATTTGCCGGAAACCGTACCGCTTTATGACGATATGCGGGTCTATGAGTATCTTAAGTTCATTGCCGAAGTCAGGGGGATCGCCAAGGAAGATATGAAAAAAAGGCTTAAAGAGGTGGTGGAGGCCTGCGGCCTCAAGAAAGTGCTTCTTAAGCCTATCGAAGAATTATCCAAAGGCTACCGCCAGCGCGTCGGTCTGGCCCAGGCGATCATGCACGAGCCTGATATTCTTATTTTAGACGAACCCACTACCGGCCTTGACCCGAACCAGATCGTCGAGATCAGGGATTTGATCAAAAAGATCGGGAAAGAAAAGACGGTAATTTTTTCAACCCATATATTAAGCGAGGTTAGCGCTACCTGCGACCGGGTCTTGATAATTAACAACGGAAAAATAGTCGGCGAGGGTTCGCCCGCCGATCTTATGGCCAAAGCCGGCGGCCGGGAAATAATTTACGTTAAGATCAAGGGGCCCAAAGACGCGGTTTTAAGTAAGCTTAAAGAAATGGATAACGTGGAAAAAGCGGAGATGAAAGACCGGGAGTCGGACGACGTTTACGGTTATGAGATCACCCCCAAGGAAGGCGTAGACCTGCGCGAATATCTTTCCATGACGGTCATGAACAATAACTGGAGCATCCTGGAATTCAATAAGAAGAGCGCGAGCCTGGAGGATGTATTTAGAGAATTAACAAAATAGCATTATTTAGCCATAACAATAAATTCGAAATTCTAAACTCTAAATTCTAAATAAATTTGAAATTCAAATGACCAAATCAGAAACAATTATTTAGAACATTTGAATTTTGAGCTTCGAATTTGTTTAGGATTTAGGATTTAGTGATTAGTATTTTATGAATAAAACTATATACTGGAAAACGATATATACGCTTTTTAAAAAAGAGCTCATGTCCTACTTTAACTCTCCGATCGCCTATATTTTTATCGGCGTATTTTTAGTGGTGGGCAATTGGCTGTTTTTCAAAAATTTCTTTTTGATCGGCCAGGCGAGCCTGCGCGGCTATTTCGATCTTCTGCCCTGGATATTCCTGTTCTTATCGCCGGCTATCACCATGCGCTTATGGGCCGAAGAAAAGAAGAGCGGAACGATCGAATTCCTACTGACCTTGCCGGTTACCGACTGGCAGGTGGTGCTGGCGAAGTTTTTCGGAGCTTTGGCCTTCATGAAGATCGCTCTGTTATTGACAATTACCTTGCCGATCACCGTGGCTTCGCTCGGAAATGTTGACCTGGGACCGGTGATCGGAGGTTATCTGGGGGCAATTTTGCTCGGCGGCGCTTATTTGGCGCTTGGCCTCTTTATTTCCTCGTTAACCAAGAATCAGATTATCGCTTTTATTCTCGGATTGGTCGCTTCTTTCGCCGCTTTCATTATCGGAGCCGATTTTGTCTTAACCGGCGCGCCGAAATTTTTAGTTCCGGTCATGTCATTTCTGGGTTTAGGCAGCCATTTTTATAATATCGCTAAAGGCGTGATCGATTCGAGGGATATAATATTTTACGGTTCTTTCATTTTTATTTTCCTGTGGCTGAACGCGCGCATGATCGAAGCGAGAGGATGGAAGTAGGGAAAGAAAAATATCCGATATCAAATATTCAATCATTTTTATAAAATATGCCAAATAAAAAAATAAAGAAAACCGACCTGTCAATCACAATAATTCTTATTATCGGAATTATTGCGGTGGTTAATTTTTTTTCATATCAGGTTTTTCACCGCTTCGATCTGACCCAGAATAAAGTCTACTCCATATCAAAGGTCAGTAAAAAAGCGGTCGAGGAGCTTGATGATACAGTTAATATTAAAGCCTATTTCAGCGATAATCTTCCGAGCCAGGTACTGGCCTTAAAGCAGGAGGTGGCCGACATCCTTGATGAATACGCGGCTTTTTCCAAGGGCAGGATCAGGGTGGAATTCATTTCGCCCGGCACCGACGAGGATACACAGAGGGAATTATATATGGCCGGCATACCGCAGTTGACCTTCCAGGTCTATGAAAAAGACCAGATGCAGCTTGTTAACGGTTATATGGGAATATTAGTTGGCCATGGCGACAAGACCGAGGTTATACCGGCCGTAAAAAGCGATACGAGCGATCTCGAGTATCAGCTGACAACGGCGATCAAGAAGGTAACCGTGGATGAGATCGCCACAATAGGCATTTTAAGCGGCAACGAAACCTTGAGCCTTGAACGCGGGGGGATGAGCACCGCTTACCAGGAGCTGCAGAGCCTTTATACCGTTTTACCGGTTGAATTGGACGAAGATGGGGCGCTGATACCGGAGAGCATTGACACCCTGATCATTGCCGGTCCGAAGAAAGAATTCAGCGAAAACCAGTTAAAAGCGATCAATTCGTTTTTGGCCAGAGGCGGATCGGTTTTGCTTTTGATCGACGGGGTAACGATCGGGCAGGGATTAGTAGCGTCGAAAAACGCCTCAAATATCGATACCTTGTTCGCTAAGTACGGGATCAAGCTCAATAAAGACCTGGTCGCCGACCAGAGAAGCGGTGTCGCTTCGTTCACGCAGGGTTTCATGACCTTTTCCAGTAACTATCCTTTTTGGCCCAAGGTGGTCAGCGAAGGATTCAATAAGGACAACAGCGCGGTCGCTAATCTGGAAAGCGTTCTTTTGCCCTGGGCATCGAGCATCGAAACCGAATCGGGCAAGATCGATCCGGAACAGGTAACCCAGCTGATCTTTTCTTCCGGTAAGAGCTGGCGGGTACAGGATAATTTCAACGTTACCCCGAATATCGGCCTGAAGCCGGCCGGAGAACCGAGAAGTTATGATCTTGCCGTCTCTATTACCGGAACGATCCCTAACGCGTATCCGGAGGGATCGGACAATGAAAATATCAGGGCCCGCCTGATCGTAGTGGGGGATAGCGATTTTATAACCGATAATTTCCTGCAGCAATCACCGGATAATCTGACGTTGTTTCAGAATCTCGTTGATAGCTTAAGCCTTGACGAAGACTTGATCAATATCCGCTCAAAAAGCGTTTCGAGCCGCCCCATCAAGGAAGATCTGTCAGACGGGACGCGGGCCACTCTAAGGTATTTAAACGTATTCGGACTGACGCTGATCGTAATTCTTTTCGGGTTGCTCAGATACTACATGAGAAAAAGATCAAGATTTATTGACGAATTATAAACTTATGAAAGTATTAAAATTTGGCGCCGTGTGGTGCACGGAATGCCTGGTAATGAAGCCGATGTGGGGCGAAATTGAAAAGCTTATTCCGGAATTGCAGACCGAATTTTTTGACGCTGACGAAAAGCCGGAGAAGCTTAAAGAGTACGGCATAACCGATATCCCGGTTTTTATTTTCTTGGACAAAGAGGGCAAAGAATTCCTGCGCCTCAAGGGCGTGCAGAACAAAGAAGATCTGATAAAAATAGTCAAGGAAAATATTGATAAATAATATTTTGATTATGAATAAAAAGAATTTAATTTTAGGGGGGATTTTAATAATTCTGATCGCCGCGGCTTATCTCTGGCAGGGACCGGTTAAAAATTGGCAGGAAAGCCGGAAAAAACCGAAGAATTTTTTGGCCGGCCTGAACGCGGAGCAGATAAACATCATGGAAATATCCGGTGCCGACAACTCGGTTGTCCTTGAAAAAACCGGAGATAAATGGAAAATAGCCGGCACTAAAGATTTTTATTTAAGCTCAAATATCGCGACTGAACTTTTTTCTGAATTAAATAAAGCTATAAAATCAGACATTGAGATTGTTGGAGAAAATAAAGAAAACAAGAGCAAATTCGAAACCGGGGATAACGGCGTAAAAGTCGTTTTAAAGCAGGGGGAAACGGTCACATTTGAATTTATAGTCGGCAAGCAGGCCAGCGATTTTATAAGTTCATACGTGTCTCTTCCGAACTCAGATAAAACATACATGGTCAAAGCCGATTTAAACAGCGTCTTCGCGCGCGATGATTGGTATGATAAAACTATTTTTGCCGCCGACAAGGACGCGATAAACAAGATCAGGTTCCAGTATCCGGGCCGCGAATTTACCATAGAGAAAGCTTCTTCAACTAACGCGGCCGTGCACGGGCAATGGAGCGGAAGTTCGCCCAATCGGTTCAGCGTTAATCAGGAAAAGGCGGGAAAGATCGTAGATATTATGTCGAAACTTTCGGCCGCGAAGATTCCGGCGCAAACCTTCGATAATACCGGTTTGGAAAAAAACAGTATCATCGTGGAGGCCACCGGAGACGGGGTAAAAAATACGATCATGATCGGCGACGCCTCAACGGATGATAAAAATCTATATTATGCCAAACGCGGGGATAGCGATAATATTTATCTGATCACAAAAGAACAGCGGGACGAGTTAGAGAAGCAGATCTGGCAATTGCGGTAAATTTAAGTTTTTAGCTTATAGCTTTTAGATTTTACGATTCTAAACGTCGGTCCTTTATTAAGGGGGGTAGATGAGACCAAGACAGCTTTTTTTCGACTTTGCCTGTACTTGCGCGGGCGAATGCGAAGGGTGTTGTTGCGACAGTTCATCGGAAGACTGGGGTGCCCACGGTTGGGAAGAATCCGTATGTACCTGCCTTAAAGAGGATGAATGTGATTGCGAAGATCCGGAAGGAGAGGGCGTTTGTCTTGTGAGCAACGAATGCCCGGTACACAATCTGTATCCTGACCCAAATCCGGCTTGCCCGGTACATGGATAAAAACAAAGACGCTTTATAAGCGTTTTTTAATTTAATAAATAAATAACTTGTTTTCGCTCTTAAGAAATGATTTTTTGGTTTTTATGGGTTATTATAAGTATTCGGTATTGTATAGATAATTTGGCGAAATTACCCTGATTGTGATATAATTATCCACATAAACGTCAATAAAAGAAAAATAGAAAAAATTAAGATTTAGGCTTATTTTTTCTGTTTATCTTATTTTTTATTATCTAGTAATTTCTATTTTTCGTTAAATTTCGTGGACATTCGTTATTTTCGCGTTTTCGGTTTAAAGGCGCCAAACACGAAATAACGAAAAAATACGAAATAAACGAAAAAGCTGAAATTTTAAATTTATATGAAATACGATTTCGTGACAGTCGGCGGGGCGACCGAAGACATCACGTTTTATACCAAGGAAGGGGAGATAATCTATAACAAAGAGGACATTTTAAGACAAAAAATGATCGCTTTTGAATATGGCGCGAAATTGCGCATTGACCGGGCTTATTCTACTTTCGGCGGCGGCGCGGCCAACGCGGCCGTTTGCCTGGCGAAATTGGGCCTAAAAACCGCGGCTATGGTCGCGGTAGGGGGAGATATCAGGGGAGAGAGCATAAGCCGGAATTTTCAGGTCCATGGCGTCAGCGCCGGCCTGATCCAGAAAAAAAAGAATATAGAATCCGGTTTTTCCCTGCTTTTAGTCGGCCAATCCAATGAGCACGTGGTTTTTTCCAACCGGGCGGCCAACAAACAGTTGTCGGTCGGAACGAGGGAGATAGGCCAGCTTAACGGCGTTAAGTGGGTTTATATGACCTCGCTTTCCGGAAAATGGCGCGATATTCTTAAGAATGTTTTTAAAACCAAGGCGAAGATCGCCTGGAATCCGGGCCATATCCAATTGCACGCCGGTTTTAAGGCGATCGGCCCTTATTTAAAGAAAACCAGCATGCTTTCCGTAAATAAAGACGAGGCCATAGAATTAGTGGTTACCAATCCCAAGTACCGCAATAAGGACAAAAACTTTTTGAATAACATTAAAAATCTGCTGGCCGTACTGCAAAGTTATGGAACTGGGATCGTGGTAATCACCAACGGCCGTTTCGGAGCAGACGCTTATGACGGTAAAAAATTCTACCACCAGGACATTATTAAAGAGCGGAAGCGGGTGGATACGACCGGCGTCGGCGATGCTTTTGGTTCGACTTTTACGGCCGGCTTGGAAATGTTTTCCGGCGATATCTCCAAGGCCCTCCTGATCAGCGCGAAAAACACGGCTTCGGTTATCAGCATGCAAGGCGCCCAGAACGGACTTTTGACCAAACGGGGAGTGATGCAGGTATTCCACGCAACACGTGGAACGCGTAACGCGTAACGTTTGTTTGGTTGATGGTCCAAGTAAAGTTACAAAAATGTTTGGTTAAAATTGTAAATTTTAATTTTATTAACGAATAGAGAATTATAAAATTACGACAAATCGTTATGCGTTACGGGTTATGCGTTATGCGTTTCACGTTATGCGTTACGCGATAAAATTTATGCCAAAAAAACAAACCCGCGAACTGACCGATGTTTTGACCACGTCAGCGCGAATTTATCAGCCGTCAAAAGAGGTCTTAGACCGAGCGACGGTTAAAGACGTTGAAAAGGTCCGCAAGGCCGCGGAAAAAGATCCGCTGAAATTCTGGGAGGAAGCGGCCAATGATCTAAGCTGGTTCACGAAATGGAAAAAAGTTTTCGGCGGCCGCAAGCCTTTTTACCAATGGTTTATCGGCGCGAAAACGAATTTGGCCTATAACGCCCTGGACCGCCACGCCGAAGGCGAAAATCGCGATAAAACGGCGATAATCTCTGAGGACGAGACCGGACGCACCAGGCGGTATACTTATTTTGAGCTTTATAAAGAAGTCAATAAATTAGTCAACGCTCTTAAGGCTGCTAAAGTAAAAAAAGGCGACCGGGTGGCTATCTACATGCCGAACATTCCGGAGATCGCTATGGCGATGCTGGCTTGCGCGAAGATCGGGGCGATGCACTCGGTGGTTTACGCCGGTTATTCCGCGGCCGCCTTGGCTGACCGCATCAATGACGCTAAAGCCAAAGTTCTTTTTACCGCCGACGGCAGCTGGCGCCGCGGAAAAGCGGTAGACCTTAAAACCATTGCGGACGAGGCGCTTAAACTTACGAAAACGGTAAAAAAAGTAATTGTTACCAAAAATAACAATCAAAACGTCAGCCTGACCGCCGGCCGCGACGTCTGGTTCCATGATTTTATCAAAGGTCAGAGCGAAAAAGCGAAATGCGCGCAGATGGACGCGGAAGATCCGGCCTTCGTGCTTTATACTTCCGGCACTACCTCTAAACCGAAAGGCGTGATCCATGTCCACGGCGGCTATCAGGTCGGAGTCTTAAGAACTATTAAGTGGGTATTTGATCTTAAGGGCGATGAAATTTTCTGGTGTACGGCCGATCCGGGCTGGATCACTGGCCACTCTTATATTATCTACGGCCCGCTTTTGGCCGGCATTACCACCCTGCAATATGAAGGCGTGCCGGATATGCCGGAACCGGACCGGATCTGGCAAATTGTCGAAAAATATAATGTTAACGTGCTTTATACCGCGCCGACCCTTATTCGCGCGATGGCCAAATACGGCGACGAGTGGCCGGACAAGCACGCGATGCCGTCGCTCCGGCTTTTAGGTTCGGTCGGCGAACCGATCAATCCCGAGGCCTGGCTTTGGTACCACAAGCATATCGGCAAAGGACGCTTGCCGATCATGGATACCTGGTGGCAGACGGAAACCGGCATGCACATGATCACGCCCCTGCCCGCCACGCCGTTAAAACCGGGCAGCGCCACTAAGCCGTTCCCGGGGATTATCGCCGACGTGGTGGATAAGAACGGAAAAAGGGTTCCGACCGGCAAAGGCGGTTTTCTCGTGATCAGGAACCAGTGGCCGTCCATGATCCGGACGATCTTCAATAATCCCGACCGTTATGTCAAAACCTATTGGAAAGAGATCAAGGGCGTGTATTTTACCGGCGATGTCGCCTTTAAAGATAAGGACGGTTACTTCTGGATCCAGGGCCGGACCGACGACGTTTTAAAGATCGCCGGACACAGGATCGGCACCGCGGAAGTAGAATCCGGTTTTGTGGCGCACAAAGCCGTGGCGGAATGCGGCGTTATCGGCGTGCCGGACCCGGTCAAAGGCGAAGTGATAAAAGCTTTCGTGATATTGAAGCAGGGTTTTGAGGGAAGTGACGTTTTAAAGCAGGAGTTGGTGGCCTGCGTCCGGAAGAGCATCGGCCCGGTCGCGGTCATCAAGGACGTCGCTTTTACGGACAAGCTGCCGAAAACCAGGTCAGGTAAGATAATGCGGCGGGTATTAAAAGCGCAGGAATTGGGATTGGATGTTGGAGATACGAGCGCGTTGGTGAGTTAAAATTTATCAGCAGTACGATTTTTCATTACAAATGCACAAATAACGCACAAATTCACAAATAGCACACTTGTGAATTTGTGTTATAATTCGTGAATTCGTAATATGATTTTATTTTTACTATGATAAAACGTTTGTTTAGCGGACAAATTAACAGCATAACCGGAGCGGCGCTACTTGTAGCGCTGTCTTCGCTTATAAGCCGTTTTTTGGGAGTATTCCGGGACAGGATCCTGGCCGGAGAATTCGGCGCGGGCGATACGCTCGATATTTATTACGCGGCCTTCCGCGTACCGGATCTTATTTTTAATTTACTGGTTTTAGGGGCGATATCGGCCGGGTTCATACCGATCATCACTTGTCTGATCAGGGACCCCTTGTGCAGGATCAGGACCATGTTCTCCGAGTCTCCCAACCGTGAAGCCTGGGAATTGGTCAGTAATATCTTAAACGTTCTTGGGTTGGTTTTGTTGGTTTTGTCGGGCCTTGGAATACTCTTCGCGCCCGGACTTACGAAATTGATCGCGCCGGGTTTTTCTCCGGAAAAACAGGCGCTGACGGTCGCGCTTACCCGCATTATGTTCCTGTCCCCCGTATTCCTGGGCATATCGAGCGTTTTGGGCGGGGTTCTCCAGTCCTATAAGCGTTTTTTTGTTTATTCCCTGGCTCCCATCATGTATAACATCGGAATTATCGTCGGAGCGCTTTATTTTACCCCTAGGTGGGGGATTTACGGCTTGGCGTGGGGCGTCGTGTTCGGCGCGGCCCTCCACATGCTCATACAGTTACCGGCCGTAATTTCCCTTGGTTTTCGATACCAACCGATCATCGATCTAAAAAACAGCAACTTCCGGAGGATCGCCGTCATGATGCTGCCGCGAACCATGAGCCTCGGTATTTCCCAGATTAATCTGGTGGTAATTACGATAATCGCTTCGACCCTGGCAAGCGGATCATTGACCGTTTTTAACTTTGCCAATAACCTGCAGTTTTTTCCGGTAAGTATATTCGGCATCTCCTTCGCCGTGGCCGCCTTTCCGGCATTGGCCGCGTCCGCTTTCGATAAGAAAAAACTAATAAGCGATTTTTCCAATATTTTTCGGCAAATCCTCTTTTTTATAATGCCGGCAGCCGTTCTTTTATTGACCTTGCGCGCCCAGATAATCAGGGTGATCCTGGGCACAGGCCGGTTTAACTGGGAAGACACGATCAGAACGATAGATACGCTGGGATTTTTTATTATTTCCCTTTTCGCCCAGGCTGCCCTGCCTCTTTTAGTAAGAGTGTTTTACGCGCGCCATAATTCCAAGACACCTTTTTATGTCGGTTTGATCGCGGCCGGAGTCAACGTTATTTTAAGCCTTTGGCTGCCCAAACTGACATTTTGCCGGGAAATTTTAGGAAGCGGCGGAGAGGTCATAAACGAGTGTATGCCCTTGGGGGTAGCTGGTTTAGGGCTGGCTTTTTCGATAGCGAGTATCCTGAATTTCATAATGTTGTGGCTGGTTTTACGCTCCGAGATCGGCAATCTCGACGAAGCCAGGATACTCATTTCGACCGTTAAATTTTCCGCCGCCGCTATAGCCGCCGGACTGGCGGTGCAGGGCATGAAATTAGTGGTTTGGCCGTATATCGACATGACCAGGGTGTGGGGGGTATTCACTCAAGGTTTTATAGCCGGAATGTCAGGAATTCTCGTTTATCTCGCTTTTTGCTCGCTTCTTAAAAGCGAGGAACTGTTCGCTTTTTGGCAATCGTTCAGGAAGAGGATACCTTGGAAAAAAATCGATACCGGCGATCATACCGAGGCGAGAGGGGTGTAGGGATTTACGATTGCCGATTTACGATTTGCGAATTACGCTTTAGATTGGAGGCTTGACGGGTTATGGCGCGCGATCCATGATAAAGACAGGTTATTTTTTTTTATAGCAGGATTTTACCCAGGAGGAAGAAATGGCCAATGATATGCTTAAGCCCAACCCGGGCAAAAGGGGATCTTATACGATCATCGTCAAAAAGGGATACGCTATCCCGGACCGCTCTTTTCTGGAAATCATCAAGGATATCATAAAGACAAACGAAACAAAAAATTAACGCCCCCATTCACCCTAGAATGGGCTTTTTATTATTCATTTTTAGTTTACTTTGATACCCTAAATATGTTATAATTAATATAGTTTTTACTTGTGGATATCCCTCTTTGTTTTTGATTTTTATGAAGATAAATTCTATCAGGAAAGTTAAGCGTTTAACCGGTAAAAAAGTGCTTTTGCGGGTTGATTTTAACGTACCGATCGAAAACGGAAAAATAAAAGACGAATATAAGATCGTGCAGACCCTGCCGACGATCAGGCTCCTTTTGAGGCACAGATGTAAAATAATTATAATTACCCATCTGGGGCAGCCGGGAGGCCAAAAAAACGATAAATTAACGGTTAAACCGATCGCCCGTCGTTTGGGCGTGATACTAAACATGAAAATCGAGTTTATCGACGGATGTATCGGTTTGAGCGCCGGGACCGCGATAGGAAAAATGAAAAAAGGGGAAATTATAATCCTGGAAAATTTGCGCTTTGAGCCTGGTGAAGAAAAAAATACCGGAAAATTCGCCAAAGAATTGGCTAAATACGCGGATATTTACGTAAACGACGCTTTTGGCGTCTCCCATCGCGCCCAAGCCTCGCTCTCCGCGATTAAAAATTATCTGCCGGCATATGCCGGCTTACTCCTCGAAAAAGAAGTGACGCACCTGGAAAAAGCCAAGCGCTCCGCCGATCCGCTAATCTTGATCGTCGGAGGCGCGAAAATCAAAACCAAGATAAAGTTAATAGAAAAATTCAAGAATAAGGCCCACCGGATCTTATTGGGAGGGGCGCTTGCCAATAATTTTTTTAAAGCTCACGGACTGGAAACGGGCAGGTCGCTCGTTGATGAAGAGAGTATTGCCTATGCCAGTAAGCGCGGATGCGAAAACCTGGTATTGCCGATAGACGTCATAACGGAGAATGGACGCGCCGAAACGCGGGTCAAAAGCGTCAATAAAATAGAAAAAGACGAGGCTATTTTCGATATCGGTCCGGAAACGGTAAGGTTGTACGCGGGCTTCATAAAAAAAGCGGCTACCATCATATGGAACGGTCCGATGGGCAGATTCGAAGATTCACGATACAAGCACGGAACTTTGGCTATCGCCAGACTCGTCGCCGCCCGATCCACCGGCCGCGCTTTCGGTTTGGTCGGGGGAGGGGAAACGGTTGAAGCTTTAAAAATGACGAAGATGATCGACTACGTTGATTGGGTGTCTACCGGCGGCGGCGCGACCTTAACCTATCTTGAGGGCGGAAAGATGCCGGGACTCGAGAAGATCCTGTACTAAAGAGGTCATTAAACTTTAACCGAAAATGGATATAAAGTTAAAAAACAGGGGATTTACTTTGATCGAATTACTGACAGTGATCATGATCATCGGTATCCTATCCTCTTTGGCGATGTTCGCGTTTTCGACCGCCAGGGAGAAGGCCAAGGAAGCGGCCGTCCTCCATGATCTGGACGTTATCGGAAGCGCCATGAGGACGTTGGTCCACGATACTGCGCTTTGGCCCGGAGGGCAGCCGGCCGAAACCGTTTGCACGCTGGCTTGCGGATTAAACGAGCTCTGTACCGGTGCGACTTGCGCCATGAGCCTGGCCTCATCCTCGGCGGGAATTACGGGGACCGACGGCTCTTATCCGAATTGGGACGGTCCCTACATGAACAGGATTCCCCCGGACCCTTGGGGGCGCGAATATTTTTTCGATACCGATTATTCCGTGAATGCCGGCGAAGAACCGTGCGATTGCGGCGGTCCCTGCCATAACGTGGCCGCGATCGGCTCTTTCGGCCCAGAGAGCGCGGGCAACGGCGACTATAACTGCGAAGAGATCATACGAATTTTAGCCCGGTAACATTGTTTTTATACAAATAATTTTTAGACACGCAATATGTCAAAAATAAAATACATCGCGGCCAGGGAAATACTGGATTCGCGCGGCAATCCCACGATAGAGACAAAAATAACGTTAAATAGCGGCGTAACCGCCAAAGCGAGCGTGCCCTCCGGCGCTTCCACGGGGATCCACGAAGCCTGGGAGCTTCGGGACGGCGACAAGAAACGGTACGGCGGGTTAGGCGTGCTTCAGGCCGTAAAGAACGTCAACGATAAGATCTTTTCGGCCCTAAAGGGCGCGGAAGTATCGGATCAGCGGAAGATCGACGAGGCGATGATAAAGCTGGACGGCACGAAGAACAAGAAGAAACTGGGAGCGAACGCTATTTTGTCCGTATCTTTGGCGGCGGCGCGAGCGGCGGCTTTCGACAGTAAGCGGGAATTATACGAATATATCGCTTCAGTCTTCGGATTTAGCGGCAAGTTCAGGCTGCCTGTTCCGGCTTTCAATATTTTTAACGGCGGCAAGCACGCCGACACCAATCTCGATTTTCAGGAATTCATGATCATCCCCATGAAAAAAACGAGTTTCGCCGAAAAGGTCAGGATGGGGGCGGAGATATTCCATGAACTGGGTCGGGTTTTAAAACAGGCGGGATTCGATACGGACGTAGGCAATGAGGGGGGGTACGCTCCCGATATCCGGTCGAGTATCCAGGCGGTCGAGCTTATCATGGCGGCGGCGGTCAATGCCGGCTATAAGCCGGGCGTCGATGTCGGTCTCGGTACGGACGTGGGTTCGTCGGAGCTTTATGATCTTGAGACGAAAAAATATATTTTTAAGCTTGACCAGGCAACTTTTTCCAAGAACACCCTGATCGGGCTTTATTACGAATGGTTCCGCAAATATCCGATTATATCCATCGAAGACGGCTTGTCGGAAGATGATTGGGAGGGATGGACAGAATTGACCCGCGAATTGGGAAATGAAATACTGCTTATCGGCGACGATCTTTTTACTACCAACACCGATCGTCTGCGCCGGGGACTTAAGGAAAGGGCCGCTAACGCCATCCTGATCAAGCCGAACCAGGTCGGCACCTTGACCGAAACGGTCGATTGCATCAAGCTTGCCCAGACGCATAATTATAAAACTATGGCCTCCCACCGGAGCGGGGAAACGAACGATGATTTCATCGCCGATCTGGCCGTTGCCGCCGGCACGGATTATATTAAATCCGGATCGTTGGCGCGGAGCGAGCGGTTGGCGAAGTATAACCGGTTAATGGAGATCGAAGCGTTGATTAAATAATTTCGTTTATATTACCGAAAATGAAAAATACAAATGCAAAAAGCCAAAGTTCGAATTTACCCCTAATATTGATAATATTGGACGGTTGGGGCTTGGCTAAGCCTAATTTGGGCAATGCCATTACTTTAGCTAAAACCCCTACCATGTCAGGATTGGTCAAAAAATACGCCAATACGAAATTACATGCCCACGGGAAGTTCGTGGGCCTCCCCTTAAAACAGGTCGGCAACAGCGAAGCCGGCCACATGAATATCGGCGCGGGGCGCCTGGTTGAGCAGGATGCGGTCCTCATCAGCCGCAGCATCAGCGATGGAACGTTTTTCAAAAATTCGGCTTTTTTGGGGGCTGTGCGACACGTCCATAAAATGAATTCCAAATTTCATATTATCGGCATGTTGTCCAACGGACAGAGTCCGCATTCTGATCCGGGGCATTTAATAGCGCTTTTGCGCCTGCTTAAGGAAAGGGGGGTAAAGAATATTTATCTACACTTGATCACTGACGGCCGGGATTCACCTAAATATGTTTCTTTAAGCCTTGTGGATGAATTAGAAAAAAAGCTTGTCAATAACGAACGGATAGCGACGATCATGGGCCGGTTTTACGCCATGGACAGGAAAAAGTCATGGGACCGAACCGAAAAGGCCTTCCGCGCGCTCGCGTATGGACAGGGCCGCGAGGCCAATACCGCTCAGGAAGCCATTACAGAAGCTTATAACCGGGGCGAAAGCGACGAATACATAGAACCGTACATTGTCGGAAACTCGTATGGCGGCAACACAAGAATAGAAGACGGCGACAGCGTGGCCTTTATCAATCTGCGATCCGACAGGAGCCGGCAGTTGACAAAAGCTTTCGTGCAGGACGATTTCAATAAAATGAACCCCGGTTCTTTTAAGCGCGGTAAAAAACTTAAGCATTTGTATTTCGTGGCCATGACGGATTTCGGTCCGGACCTGAACGAGATCCTGACCGCCTACCCTTCGATCGATCTGCACAACACCATACCGATGCAGTTGGCCGACCTAAAACAGCTTTATATAGCCGAAACGGAAAAATACGCCCATATCACTTATTTTTTTAACGGGGGTTATGCCGGAACGGTGGCGGGAGAGAAACACATAATGATCCCTTCGCCCGACGTCAGGTCATACGACGAAACTCCGGCCATGAGCTCGGCGTTGCTGGCCAAGGAGGTTATCAGGCATTTGAAACCGGGATCGGGCAAGAACTGGACGTATGATTTCTGCCTTTTGAATTTTGCCGCTCCCGACATGATCGGCCATACGGGCAACCTGAAGGCCGGTATCGATTGCTGCGGTGAGGTAGACCGTTTATTGGCCAAGATAGTTAAAGCTTATCTGTCGGTAAATGGAACGGTTATCATCACGGCCGATCACGGCAATATAGAAAATATGGTCAACCTGAAAACGGGCGAGATCCACACGGAACATACGACCAACCAGGTGCCTTTTGTTTTGGTCAATAAAAAAATCGGTAATAAAATAAAATTAAGGCAAAACGGCACATTGGGCGATATCGGACCGACCATATTGGAGTTGTTGGGCAGGAAGAAGCCGAGCGAGATGAGCGGCAAGAGTCTTATTTAGGCATTAAGGTGTTGGGGCGTTAGGCGTTAGGCGGCCTAAAGCCTAAAACCCTAAAGCCTAAAACCCTAAACTATGGACACACAAGAAAACAATAAACGACCCAAACCGGTCGTTCTGGTGGTTCTGGACGGATGGGGGATAAATCAGCCCTATACCGGCAATGCTATTTCCCAGTCAAATACCCCCGTCATGAACAGCCTGATCGCGGAATATCCCTCAATGACCCTAAGAGCTTCCGGCGAAGCGGTCGGCCTGCCCTGGGGGGAAAGCGGCAACAGCGAGGTGGGGCATATCAGCCTGGGGCTCGGGAGAATTTTATACCAGGATCTGCCCCGCATAAATAAGGCGATAAGCGACACCAGTTTTTATAAAAATCCGGCTCTGCTCAAAGCGATAGAACATGTCCGAAAGAATGGTTCCTGCCTGCACCTCTTAGGGCTCGTTTCTAACGGGTGTGTGCATTCATCGATAGACCATCTGCACGCCTTACTGGTTTTGGCGCGGGAAAATAACCTTGAACGGGTTTATATCCACGCTATTCTAGACGGCCGCGATACGCCTTTCAATAGCGGTGTAAACTTCATTAAAGGTATCGCCCGCAGCATCTCCGAATATAATATCGGTGAAATAGCCACTGTTTCCGGGCGTTTTTACACGATGGACCGGAATAATAACTGGGATCGGACAGCTAGAGCCTATTTAAACCTGACGGCCGGGGGGGGCGATCAGGCCGAAGATCCGGTAGAGGCGGTGGAGGCGAGCTATAAGAATAAGGTTTATGACGAGGAATTCGCGCCAACGGTCATTATGCGAGACGGCAAACCCATAGCCACGGTTAAGGATAATGACGCGGTAATCTTCTATAATTTCCGCCCGGATCGAGCCAGACAGATCGCCCAAGCCTTCGTTCTGCCGGAATTCGACAAATTCGATCGGCCCAAATTCCTGAATAATTTATTGTTTACCGGTTTTACCGAATATGAGAAAGGCCTGCCGATAGAAACGGCCTTTCCGGTCGAGAAAATCGATAATTCCCTGGGCGAGGTGCTAAGCAAAGCCGGTTTGAAGCAGCTTCGAATAGCTGAAACCGAGAAGTATGCCCATGTTACTTATTTCTTTAATGGCGGACGGGAGGAAAAATCACCGGGCGAAGACCATATCCTGGTGCCGTCACCACAGGTTTCCAATTATGACCTGAAACCGGAAATGTCAGCCCCCGAGGTCACAAAAAAAATACTGGAAATGGTCAATGATGATATTTATGATTTTATATTAGTAAATTTCGCCAACGCGGACATGGTCGGGCATACCGGGAATATTCCTGCCGCCAAAAAAGCGATTGAAACGCTTGATGATTGCGTGGATAAGCTTGTAAAAAGCGTTTTAGCGAAAGGCGGGGCGATCCTCATTACCGCCGATCACGGCAATGCCGACGTCATGTTCAACATGCAAACCGGCCAGATAGACAAAGAACATACCGCCAACCCCGTTCCATTCATAATCGTCGGCCGCGAATTCGCCGGGCGCAATTTCGGCTGGCAGAACGTAGTGGGGAGCGACCTTTCCCTGATTCAGCCCCAGGGCATATTATCCGACATAGCGCCCACGATCCTTAAGATCATGGGAATCGAAAAACCGCCGGAGATGACGGGGATGAGCCTTATTTAATTTTTTGGTTTTTGCATATAGCGGTTAATATTGGAATGAAAACAGAACACTTCGGCCAAAAAATTTCAAGCACCAAATAACAAATCCCAAATAAATTCCAAATTCAAAATAACAAACCTTAAACTTAAATTTTAGTTAATGTTGGATAGTATGGAATATAATGTGTTTTGAATTTGTTATTTAGAATTTATTTGTAATTAGGTGCTTGTTATTTGGAATTTTCCAATTTAACAGCTCTGCTTTCATTCCATTAAAAACCTATGGCTTATAGCTGGCAGCTCGCATGGGTTTTAAGGCCTTAGATAAGACCCTAAAAGCGATCAGCTAAAAGCTAAAATCCTATGTTTATCTATAAAAAATATTTTATAGTTACTGCGGTTTTATTTCTGGCGGGCGCTTTAGGATACATTGCGTCCGCCCAGACCCCTTCACCGGATACGATCGCGATCAGGATAATCCCTAATCCGGAGCACTACAGCGCCCGCCGATGGTATAAAGTAAAGAAATTTACCGGTTCGCCCCAATCTCTGACGGTCGACGGCTACGAGGCCGTACGCGATGGCCGGACGGTCTACGTTAACGTGGCCAATGTCGCTGGCGCGACGTTATATACTAATATTTATTTGATCTCCTATAATCAGGCGGCCGAGAACGCCACGGTCGATATTTTCGGGAACATGCTCTTAAACTGGAAATTCAATACGAACTATACGGTTGTGGGCGTTTGCCGGGGGCACACCGCGATCAACTGTTTTACGGACGGTGAATGTCCGGCAAACGACGTTTGCGACAGCACTAAGGCGCGAGTTACTCGCGATACGATCCGCTTGTCCGATATCGTGGAGATAAAATTCATAGCTGCCGAAAGGAGAAAGAACGGGCACTACCCCGTTTTAGGAGCTGGTTCGTATCTGCCTCATCGGACGATTTCCGTCTGGCCCAGCTGGCAGGATACGCTCGGCGCGGAGCTTCAGACTAATCTGCCGGTCGATCCGATCAATAGGCTAGGGGATTGCGGCGCGGCCAGATTCGATCCCGTAACCTGCTGGGACGAGGACAACAAGGAATTCGCCTCGAATCTCCCGGATCTGCCTAATAACAGCTTTTCTTACATATATTCGACCGATGCCGACGGCGTAAATATCGAAGTTTGCGCGGTTATGGAAGCCGGTTTGGCTATAGGCGGAGCCGGCGTTTGTGCTTTGGCTTCGGTATGCACCGATCTTGACGGTGACGGTTTTTGCCGGCCGGTTTGCGGAACTTGCTTAATGGATTGCGACGATAGCGATCCGAGCGTGCATGGTCCCAGTGGAGCCGAGATCTGCTCTGGGGGGTTGGACGAGGATTGCGACGGCCTGGCCGATTGCAACGATCCGAACTGTGCGGGTAACCCGCTTTGCCTGACCGGCCCGATTTGCGGCGGCAACGGCTGCGAATCCGCCCTGGGCGAAACCTGCGCTACTTGTCCGGCTGACTGCGGCGCTTGTCCTCCGCCCACCTGCGGCAACAGCGTGTGCGATCCCAGCGAATGCCCCGGCGGAACGAATCCTTGTCCGGCTGATTGCCGCTGCGGCAACGGCAACACGGAATGCGGCGAGGATTGTGATGACGGCTGCAACCAGGGAACCCCCGGCGTTTGCGAGATTGTTGATAACATGGACGGCTGTTCCATGAACTGCTTAAACGCGCCTTATTGCCAGGACTCTGACGGCGACGGCTACGGAGCCGCGCCTTATTCCGGTACGGCTAACGGCTGCTCTTATAATGGCGATGATTGCGATGATATAATAAGCGCCTGCGGAGCGGATTGCCGGCCGGATAATCCGACCAATGTTACGGGATGGGTATGCGGCGCTGACGGCTGTGAATTTTGCGATGAATACGATAACGATTGCGACGGAAATTATAATGAGGATTTTACCGCGGAAAACTGCGCCTTTGTCTGTTTGAATCCGCCCCCGATCGGCACGGGGAACGCGAGCTATAATTATCTGGCCTTAAGGGTGGGGGATCTAAGATGCTGCGGCGATGACGCTAATGAGGGCGGACCATATCAGAGTCCGGAAACGAACTGCACTGACGGCCGGGATAACGATTGTAACGGCGTCGCCGATAATCTGGCGCCTCCGCTCGGCCCTGACCCGAATTGCGCTTCTTCCTGTTTTAATGTCACTAACGTAGGGGAGTCGTTTTGGTACGTCTGGGACCAGGATCCGGATTGTGATCAGTGTGATCACGACGGCGATGATGACGGCAACCAGGGCGTGTCCGCTTTAAGCCTTGATTGGATAACCGATTATCCCGGCATGGCCGATCGGTGCGATCCCGGCTGCTTATCCGCCGGCGCCTTAGTGACCGCTCCGGTCCGGATAGATGATTTTCAGATGGTTGAATCGCGTTGCGACGATCTTATAGATAACGATTGCGACGGATTATCCGATTGCGCGGATTCGGATTGCGCTACTATCCCTCCCTGCCTTCCCGATTGCAGCGGTACGCCGATAAATACCTGCATGCCGGGCGGCGCTCCGGCTTATTGCAATTCGACCGGCGCGGTCGTGGAGTCCTGCGGAGCACCCGGCAATTGCGGATGCACTGGTTCCTGGGTGTGCGGCCCTCTAAATACTTTTTGCTGTGATAATATCTGTAACGGTACGTGTTCGCCCGCCGGCTGCACGGCTCCGTTCGATCCCGATTGCGGCGCAGGCGGCTGCTGCGGCGACGGCACCTGCGACCCTGGCGAATCCGGAATTTGCACCGCGGACTGCCCCTGCGTGACGAGCGGCTTATGCGACAATAATTGTCCGTTTAATTGTTCGGTGGCCGATGATCCGGATTGCGGAGGGACCGGCTGCTGCGGCGACGGCACCTGCGACGCCGGAGAAACCTATTTAAGTTGCGCCGGGGACTGTCCTTGCGACAATGCCTGCAACAATGTATGTTCCGATCCGAGCTGCCCGGTCACCGAAGATCCTGATTGCGGCTGCAGTTTGACCGCTAATACCTGCTGTCCCGCCGCCTGCGTTTATACGACCGATAGTGATTGTCCGAATTGCTGCGACATGACATTTACATTCCCTTGTACCTTTTGCGGCGTTTCCGGTCCGATGCCGCCGTCGCCGCCGGCTATTCCGCAGGGGTAAAAATTTATTATCAATTTAAATATTCAAAAAAAATCAGTATTAACCACCGAGTGACTTCGGTGAAATATTGTCATATTATTAAATTCTATGGGTATTTTTAAAAAAATCGCGTTATTTTTTTCTTGTTTTATCTTTATTTTTTTGGTTTTAGCGTCCGGAACTTCGGCCCAGAGCGGCGCCACTTTGCTTTTTTCCGACAATTTTGAAGGGGGCAGTTTAAGCGGTTATACGGCCGTAAACGCGGCCATCTCCACGGCTGAGGCCTATAGCGGAACCCATTCCGCCAGAATAACGCATTCGGGGACGGCCATGCTTAGGAAAGACCTGGACATGGCTACTATGTTGAATCACAACGAAATAACAATAAAATATCGCTGGTATACCGCTCCTTCCTGGGTTTTGGGCACAGGAGTAAAATATGCCAGATTAAGAACGCCAAGTCAGGAGCTGCAAACCGAACTATGGTTCAGTGAGCATCTAGGTACGGAGCCATTGGGTCTGGGCGGCTTGCATTATGGCAGTGCGTCTCTGGCTAACGCCGGTTTTTCCGGTAGCGCCCAATCATATAATAAGGGCCGATGGATGCAAATTCAAATTCATTACATTTACAATACCCCTGGACAAAATAACGGCTTAATGGAGGTAAGTTTTGACGGCGTGCGCAAGATTTATAATACTTCTGTGGGGTTTCGTAACAGGTCGGATATTGCGTTCAACCAGTTTTACCTCCCCTCCAATATCGGCACATCAAATTCTAATTGCATAAATTATATTGATGATATTGAGATTTGGTCTGGTAATTCCGGCGGAACCACGCCTCCGCCCGCCACCTGTTCGAACTGCTGTTCTTCTACCCAGACCTGCCCCACGGCATTTACGACCGTGGGTACTTGCACAAGGTGCTGCGCAACTGCCTGCCAGACCGCCTCGACCGATACGACCGCTCCCCGCGTCACCGCTTTTACTATTACTCCGACCACTTTGACCGTGGGCGCGAGCATTACAGCCAATTACACAGTGACAGACAATACGGCCCTCTCCCGCGTCGAACTCTGGTACGCTAATTATAATTCGACCAATTGCAACGAAACGACCCGGACCGGCTGCGTCTGGAACCAGCTCGTCAGCAATAATATTTCCGGCACGAGCCAAAGCGGCACCATTC
>Ga0208373_1000156_pt1 | contig 127618 bp, 67 predicted proteins | sample RifOxyC2_FD_184036 | JGI IMG/M metagenome (GOLD analysis project Ga0208373, IMG submission 184036) | Soil microbial communities from Rifle, Colorado - Rifle Oxygen_injection C2 (SPAdes) | ecosystem: Environmental > Terrestrial > Deep subsurface > Rock core/Sediment | place: Rifle, Colorado... | reverse complement strand
ATGATGAGGTAACTGGTAAATATACGATAGTTCGCGGTACTCAAACAGTATCCGGAGGGAAAGTAACGGCGGCAGTGGATCGTTTCGGTACATATAGAGTACTGGGAACGTATGTAAGCGGTAATTTAGACAATGTGATAGCTTATCCGAATCCGTATAATCCCGCCTCGGCGATTGAAGGTAAATTGAAAATGATCAATCTGCCCATAGACTGCACAGCTACAATTTACAATATAGCCGGAGAAAAGATTAAAGAGATAAAAGAATCAGACCTGGGTAATTTAGGCTGGGTAGAATGGGACGGAAAAAATGAGAGTAATGAATCAGCAGCCCGGGGCGTTTATTTGTATGTGATTGTCTCGCCGGATGGAAATAAGAAAGTCGGAAAGGTTGCAGTAATAAAATAAGTCGCTCGATTTTAGTGAGAAATTATTGCCGGTACATTCCTTGTAAAGACAAAGATAAAATATGGAAATTCCTCTTGAACATTTTTTACTTGCCTAATATTCGCCTGCCCGCCATTCTTTTTGGAGGGATTGTGGGGCCATGCTATCCTGGCTCTTCCCCATCTGTCTTTTTTGAGGGCAGTGTCTTTTATTCAATACTGCTTAACAGTATTTGGCTTTTATCGTTTTGAACTTCACAGTTGACACTTTTCACTTTTAGTAATATACTCTTATTTGTGCTGCGTTATATAGTTCAAATAAGAAGTACAAGTATGAGCACTTTTCTGTATATTGGTGTATTTTTTATATTATTTAGCCAAAGTAGTATTGGCACTGATCTTGGGAAAATCCAGTTTTCAGTGCCTTCTCCCAATCCGATAAGAGCAGGTGAAAAAATAACATTCCAGATAGTAAGCATTAATGTCGGGACTGAGAACTGGAAACCGGGGGATTATTATTTTGAAGCCGAAATCTATGACTCAGAAAAAAAATTGATAAGAAAATCCCCCAGATTGTACAGTAATGTTCAAACCAAACCGGGGGAATCGGTGCTGGCTTATCTGCCCTATAATTTGCAGGATGATTATTCCGGGAAATATTTTTACAAAGTGAATCTGGTAAACCTTAACCAGCTGCTCGTTTCCACAGATTATTATGATTTTGACATTCTTCCCAAACCGCCCGAGCCGCCGAAGGTACTGATGAAAGGCAACATGGCATTAGCTTACAAGAAAAGCGACCGGTCAAATTATCTTTGGAATTTTAATTTGAATTTAATCGGACAGGTTTACGGAAAAACCATCACTGCCAACACCTATGTGGATTATTCCGAGGCGGAAAATGTAAAACTGGACCGGGCACTCCTGAATTATTATGACGGGGAGTTCACCGGCTCGCTCGGTGATATCAGTATGGAACTTCTAAAATTCACGCTTTCCGGGGTTCTGGTCCGGGGCGCGGCTTTTGATCTGAAAACGGAGAGTGTTAACGCCATGCTTATAGGCGGGCGGCTCGTGCAGTCCAGAGAAGGCACGGATACATCAGCCGGATCCTACATGCAGTATGTTGCAGGTTCGAAAATATCTTTCCCTCTCAAGGAAAAGGATTTTAATATTGAACCGGGAGTTTCCGTGAGCTATGCCGCGGACGATAGAAGTTCGATAAGCAACTCCGGTCCGGGGATTACTCCGGTTGACGATATGGTTTACAGCGGAAATATTGCCGTTTCCTGGAAAGAAAATGTGAAAGTATTGGGCGAGATAAGTTATGCGTTTTATGACCCGGACACTTTTACCGAAGCGGAAAAAACAAAAGACAGTGCCTGCCGGTTTTCAACTGCTCTAAATCTTTCAGGTATATTATTTAACGCGGGTTATCAGCGGGTCGGCGCAGGTTTTGTTTCCAAAGGCAGTCCGGCGTTCGGTAACGATAAAGAAACCTATGACGCGTCGGCTTCCATGGGACTCGGGGGAAGCTCCAGTTTCTCTTCGAGTTATAATTTCTCCCGTGATAATTTAAACAGTGATCCCGGAAAATTAACCAACAATATCCTGACTCTGGCGTCTACGGCAAATATTTCGCTGGCGCCGGGCTTGCCGGTGTTGATACTGGGTTATAATTACAACTCCATGCTGGCGGATAATGTTGCTTTGCTGGATAACAACACTAACAGTTATCTTGCGGCTTTGAATTACAGTTTGGAAGCTTTTAACGCTTCCATGAGCTATCAGAACTCCTATTTCGCGGATAATACGCCGAGATTATCAAGTTTGAAAACAACCAGCTCGAATTTTAGATTGAACACGATGCTGCTGCCCAATCTCTCTTTATCCGGGGGCGTGACCCTGACGAGCGTGGACAGTATTGCGAACAGCAATTCTACCGGCTCCCTGTCGGTCGATGCAGGCGGGACGTTTCAGGTCATACCCGAGAAGCTCAGTTTGAACGGCTTTGTAAATTATACCAGGAGAAGTGATCTGCTGAATACCACCGGAAACTCGACAAAAAACGCCAGCCTTGAAGCAAATTATAATCTCTCTTCCAGCTTCAGTCTGTCAGCAGGGTATACACTTACAATATACTCCGACGGGATAGTCCCGGGGAATGCTTATACGGACAATATAATAAGCACCCGGTTGAATTACATGTTCTAGGTTTGCAGAAAATGTAAGAGAAATTACTATAATAATTAGTGAAAAAACCGAAAAATGCGGTATACTCTACTATATATAAAATATACCAATAAAGAGGTGATTTTTCTGAAGTCAAGGGGTTGTTTTGCTGCTTTCTTCTTACTTTTAGCTTCGCATCTATACGCCGTGGATATTACTATTTCAGCAGTTAGCGTCTCAGATTCTTTGGGTATTTCCCGTCCCCAGTACTCCTCCACAGAGCCGTTAAATTTAAATATAAAATGCACGAGTACCAAGGATGTTTTAAAAATTAATTTTACTTTTACCGTGAAAGATCCGGCGGGAAAACAGGTGTTGAATCACACCGGGAATTCCATTCTGGGAAAAGTAGGACCGGGAGGGTCTTCGCTTAAAAACCTTCCGATGACGTTTTATACGATTCCGGGAACTTATACTTTTACAGGTACGGTGACCACGAATGAAAGCGCGACGGATTCTAAATCAGTTACTTTTACAGTGACCTCGCCTTACGTTACTTTGTTTTATCCGCCAAATAATATAAAAGATTTGAACGACAGTCCTCTGACTTTTCGTTGGGTGGCTTCAGGAGCTTCCACCTATAATGTCTACGTGGATACGTCAACCGGTTTTTCGGATCCTATCTGGCTTGCGAGTTCTACGCTCAATTCCATACAATATCCGGACAATCCTTCCAACCCCAGGCAAAAACTAAATGCCGATACGGTCTACTGGTGGAAAGTGACAGGCCTGGACGGGAGTGGGAAAGTTGTAGCCAGCACCAAGACACCGTTTAACTTTACCGTTAAAGTGGCCTCGCAGCCCGTGTTGATAAAAGATATTGCCGCTACAAATATAGGTCTGATCGACTGGACGGGTTCTTTCACGGATAAGCTGTATGCGTTTGTCAAACAGGACCTCAAAATAGCCGTGCGGGTGGAAAATAAGGGTAATACCGCGCAATCAAGTATTGCCGTAAGATTATTTATAGACAGCAAACAGTCGGGTGAAGTTAAAACCGTGGATTTTCTGGAAATAGGCGCCGCAAAAAATGTAGAGTTTACTTTTAAGTTCGAACCCCTGCGCGAGGGAATTTTCATGCCGACGGTTTCAGGTCTGGTCGATTTTAAAGATGATAATGACAGAAATAATATGATAACGAAAGGCCTGCAGATAGAGCCGGATACCGCGGAGATTTCCGGCAGGGTCACCATAAAAAATACCCAGCTTGGACTGGCAGGGGCTTCCGTTTCTTATGATAACCTGCTGGTGAAGGGTGAGGTGTTAACGGACAGTAACGGTAATTATAAACTGTTAAAACTTCCCGTGGGGACGGGTATGCTCTACAAATTAAAAGCGTCAAAGCTGCCGGCCTTTAAAGCTGATGAAAAGAGCGTTACCCTGCTTGACAAGACCGCTAAAGTACAGAATTTTGAGGTGGATTTTAATAAGAGTTTTGTAAAGGGAAAGATAAAAGACAAAAAGGGAAAATATTTACAGGGTGTGCTTGTGGTCTTGACCAATAATAAAACTGCGGAAAAATTCAATATAACCACGACTGAGACAGGGGAGTACATCTTTAATGATATTATCCCGGCCGATGTTGATGACAGGGAATACTCCGTAGATATTGAGCTGAAGGGCTTTAAAAAGAACGGTATGAAAGTGAAAGTGTTTTACAGCAAAGAAAATGATGTTGATCTGGACCTTGAGGAAGAAGCTTTGGTGCAGGAGGTGAATATCCTCGGCAGGGTGGTGGGCGAGGACGGTAAAGGTTTGGCAGATGTCAGTATTTCTTACGACGGTGTACAAAAAGGCGAAGTTAAAACCAGCGAAGGCGGTAATTTTCTGATAAAAGATGCGGTTATCGGAAAATATATTTTGAAGCTGTCTAAAACAGGTTATCTGACACCTGCGCTTTTCAGCGTGGAATTAAAGGAAAAGAAGGCCTTTGTGATCGGGGCCGATATAAAGCTTAGTTTGGCTAAGAGTTTCATTAAAGGCAAAATACAGGATAAAAAAGGAAATCTTTTAAAAGACGTAAAAGTGCTTCTTGCAAATAATAAAACTGAGGAAAAAAACAGTACGACGACAAATGATAAAGGAGAGTACGGCTTTACAAGCCTCCTTCCTTCCGATATTGATGACCGGGAATATACAATTGATGTTGAATTAACAGGGTACATAAAGAACTCTGCAAAAGCAAAAGTACTATTAGGCAAAGAACAAAGTATTGATCTTGAAATGGAAGAGGAACCGCCGGTGAATATCCTCGGAAAAGTAGTGGGCGGGGACGGGAAAGGTCTGGCTGAAGTTGTAATTTCTTTTGACGGGGCGCTGAAGGGCGAAGTTAAAACCAATGAAGGCGGTAATTTCCTTATTAAAGATGCCATCATCGGAAAATATACTTTAAAAATTGCCAAAACAGGTTATAAAGTACCGGCCCCTCTGGAAGTGGAGTTGAAAGAAAAGAAAGCGTTTGTGATAAAGGATGATATTAAACTTCTGGTTGAACCGGTGAATATAACCAAGGAGCAGGTGCTGTCTGTGTTTAAGGAACTTTTAAAGAGCAATCAGGTCGTACTGGAAGCCATTAACGGTTATGAGTTGACCGATATTGAAACAAAAGGGGATCTGACAGAGATCATGAAAAACCTGAGCGGAAAGAAGAGTGTTATCACCGACGTGAAAATCGAGGTTGAGCCATGAAGAAACTTACGGTTATACTTATAGCGGTCTTACTTTCGGTGCCGGCTTTACGGGGGGAGGACGCTGCTTCTAAAAAACCTGCGATGGCAATACTGGCCGCCATCTCGGGTAAAGTAGAAGTAAAATCCGTAACTACCGGTAAATTAGTACCTGCAAAACAGGGTATGTTCTTATATGAAGGAGATCTTATCAAGACAGGCGATAACGGCAAGGCCTCGCTTTTTTTCATGGAAGGGAGTGAAATAAAAATATCCTCCGTCTGTGAAATAATCCTTGAGGGAAAAGATATGAAAAATGCGGGGGATACCTCCTCCATGAAAGTCGTGGCAGGCAGGATCTGGGCAAAATATTTAAAGCAGGAGAAAGCCGTAAAAATAGTAACGCCTACGGCTATCTGCGCTGTGAAGGGAACTGAGTTCGAAGTAAATGTGCTTGATCAGAACAGGACCGAGGTTATAGTCATAGAAGGATTACTGGAACTTATGAATAGTCTTGGAAAAGTTATGGCGGGAGCTTCTACAAAGACCACTATTATGGCCGGTCAGCCTCCGGAGCCGCCGCAGACAACAGATCTGAGCAAGCGTGATAAATGGGAAACGACTATTCAGGACGCGCCAAACAAGAAAAATATAATTATAAAGTTAAAAACAGGCGACAAAGAAGACGAAATCAAATTAAAATTTAAGAAAAAGTGACAAAAAATATTCAATAAGTTCTTGTATTATGTTTTTGTCATCCCGGAATACGGCTTTAAGTATATCAGGGATCCAGTGTCTGATTTGTTTTATCTCGGCAGCTATACTGACGGATGAGGAAAAAGTGAAAAAAGCAAAAACAGCAGGCATAGAAAATATAGCTAATAAAGGTAAGAATGCAGCCTTTATTTATATTGTGCTTGTTGTTATCGCGGCTGCGGTGATCTTTTTCGTTTTACAGATAAAAATTAAACCGGTATTAAATCCGTTTGATTCCGTAAAATGTGTTTCTTTACTCAAGACGGAGGGTCTAAGGACTGAGTTTAAAGTAAAAGAAAAAGTAAAACTGATGTATGAGCTCCGGCTTGAGAATTTTCCTGAATACGAGTGTATATTTAAGCTTAATATAGTCGATCCTGCAAACGTGCAGGTGTTTTCAGTAACAAAACCGGTAAAGCTTGTTGCAAAAGATGGTCCCAAACAGCTTGATTTTGAATATAGTATTCCCGCTGAGGCGAAAATCGGCGTTTACAAGGTTGAGGCCTCGTTTTCTGACGGTAAAGAGACGATAGTTTCTCTTTTACAAGAAAATTTCAGTGTGATTGAAAATGTAAGTGCGCAGGTAAAAATACTAAATACTATTGCTCCCCAAAAACCGGGGACAAAAATAAAGATAGAAGCTGAAGTGAAGAATACGGGTGAAAAAGATTATGAGTTCAAAACGGGTTTAAATATATTAAAAGACGGTAAAAACATCTGGTATAAAAACGGAAATGTTTTTCTGAGAGTTAATGAAACAAAACAGATAGATTTTGAATATGATCTGCCGGCTTCGCTGATTGATGGCGGGAAATGCATTGCACGGGTGGATGCCGGGAAATACTCTTCCGCGCAGATACCTTTTGAGATACTGCCGTTTGAGGTAAAAGGTGAAATTTTATTCAAAAGTGCGGATTTGGGCAAGGTAAAGCTCAAAGAGCAGGTAATTGCCGGCGTAGAAGTTAAAAACACCGGAGAAATAAAAAAAATCTTCAGTTTGTCTGCGGAAATAAAAGGACCGTGGGATTATACTTACAAATTCCCTATGCAAAAAACGGATTTAGCCGTAAATGAAGCAAAACAGGTAGAGCTGACCAGAGATATAGAAGATACCTGTAGAGAAGGAATTTACAATATACAGCTGGCTCTTTATGCTGATGTCATGGGAGTTTCTAAGAAAACAGACGAAAAGCAGTTTAAATATGAAGTTATGGATACCTCTCCCGAGATTAAGTTTCTGAATTTCGACCTCTCAGCGCAGGCCGGGGAGAAAGTTTATCTAAAAATAAAAGTAAGTGACGACAGAGAAATCAAAGATGTAAGAATAACCTATATAAACCCCGAGGGCAGAGAGAATAAAACAGTAAAAATGGTAAATGTGCAGGGAACCAAACTGGAAGGCATTTACAGTTACGAGTCGGCGAAGTTCGGCAAAAGCGGTAAGTTCTCCTTCTATATAGAAGCCACAGACAGCAAACCCCAAACGACAAAAACAGAACCGTACAATGTGACGGTGTTGAAACCGTAAAGAAGCAAGGACAGCAAGAACAGCAAGGGAAGAAAGAGGAAGTTGAGCAAAGGTATAATATTGAGAAAAAGGATAAATATCTATCCTTAAAGTTTTTTCTCAATCCGCCTGGGTGGATAAAACCATAAACCCTTTGCGAAATCCGCCTAGGCGGAGGAAGAAAGTTGAGGAGATTTAAAATATATATAGTCCTTGGAATCTCCGAAATCTCGTCAGCTAAGCTGACGGATTGAGCGGGGTTTAGCCCGCGTAGGAATAAAAGAATGGAAAAAAGGAAAAAAACATATTTTGAGAAAATAATAAATACCAGGCGGGTATTATTATTTGTACTTTTATCCGTTCTTCCTGCTTTTGCGGAAGTGCCTGCTGTAACAAACATAGCGCCGGCAAACGGTAATAATAATTCTTCAACTACAGTTACCATTAATGGAACCGGTTTTTATAACGGCGGGAGCTCTTCGGCTGTTACAGAAATTAAATTAGACGACGCGCTAAATACATCTTTAGCAATATATAATGTAGCAAGCAATACTGTAATAACCGCGACTGTGCCTTCCGGTATCCAGGCGGGTACGTTCAATGTGAAAGTTACCACTGCCGGAGGGACAAACACAACAAGCACGCAAACATTTGAAGTTATTGATAATTCTGCACCGATTTCCGTGGTAGTGGCCCCTGTAAACGGAACTTACCTCAAGGCTTTACCAACCATTTCCGGAACGGCAACAGACGAAACGGGAATTAGTAATGTAAAAACAAGTATTAAAAATATTACGGATACTTTGTATTGGGACGGTGCTTCTTCCTGGGGTGCTTCGCAGACCTGGATTATGGCAACGGGTTCGAATGTCTGGGGTTATGTTGCTCCGTCCTGGACAAACGGGAAAATTTATGTAATTCAATCAAAAGCAACGGATACTGCGAGCAATGCCGAAACACCATCGGCAGGCAGTACGTTTATCTTCGATGATCAAGCACCCTCTTCAACCGTTACCACTCCGGTAAATGGAACACAGGTGAGTATTTTAGTTGTGCTGGCGGGTACCGCCTCGGATGCTACTTCTCCTGTCGCAACGGTAAAGGTGGCTGTTAAAAACTCAACAGATAATTTTTATTGGAGTGGAGGGGCTTGGGTTGCTCCGCATACCTGGCTTAATGCAACCGGAACCAACAGCTGGAGTTTGGATTCGTCGTCCGTTACCTGGTCAAACGGGAAAAATTATTTAATACAATCAAAAGCTTCTGATGGGGCCGGCAATGATGAAACCCCGGGCATGGGAAATACATTTTTATATAATGCCTCAGATTTGCCTGCTGTAACAAACGTTGTCTCTAACAGCGGGTCCAACCTGTCGCCGGCAACAATAACAATCACCGGAACGGGCTATTTCGCCGGCGGGAGTTCTTCAGCTGTAACTGCAGTAAAGTTTGATGATATCTCTAATACGGTTCTAACCATTTTAGGGTCGACCATAACGGATACAGAAATAACAACCGTGTTTGTACCTCCGGGCATTCAGGCCGGCACTTACAACGTACTGGTCACAACCTCAGCCGGGACTAATACGACGAGCGCGGTAAAATTTATTGTGACAACCAATCAACCGGCGGTATTTAATGTAGAACCTGCAGCAGGAAGTAACTCGGGACCGACGACAACTACAATTACAGGGATGGGCTTTTTCGGAGGTACTGTTTCCGGCAATGTAGAAGGTATTAAATTGGATGATGGGTCTAACACTGCCTTTACCTCATATTCTGTTTATAATGATACTACGCTATTAAACGCAATAATCCCTGCCGGAGTAACTGCTGGGACTTACAATGTTCTGGTGAAAACCGGCGGCGGGTCGAACCCGTCAAGTGGGGTGAAATTTGTTGTGACAGGGGCGGGCGGCGGTGCTCCAATAGTTACAAATGTAACCCCCGGGACAGGTGGTAACATGTTCTCAACTACAATTACCGTAACAGGAACAGGTTTTTATGGTGGAGTGGGTTCGGCGGTAGTTACCGATGTTAAATTGGATGATCCCGGGAGTATTTCTTTGATCGGGTATGGTGTAGTAAGTGATACTATACTAATGGGGGTGGTGCCTTCCGGCATTCAAGGTGGTTCTTATAACGTAAAAGTGACAACGCCGGGCGGGACGAACGCTACAAGCGCGGTAAAATTTGTCGTGACAACCACTCCTCCCGGTGTTCAAAATATATCGCCCTCAACCGGAAGCAATAGTGCCCCGACAACAATTATGATAGACGGTGATCAATTCTATGGCGGAACAGCCTCGGCAAATGTATTTAACATCAAATTAAATGATGGCCTAAATACTTTTTTGACAGGCTATACAGTAATTAGTAATACAGTAATCCAGAATGCAATAATCCCTTCCGGAGTAACAGCCGGGACTTATAGTGTTAAGGTAACAACAGGCGGCGGGACAAACGCCACGAGTGTACAAAAATTTGTCGTAACGACCACCGCACCGACTGTGGCAAGTATAACTCCGATCGGAGCATTTGATAATACTTCTGCAAATGCTTTAACAATCTTTGGGACCGGGTTTTTTGGAGGAACGGGAACCTCTAACGTTACGTCTATATCCGTAAACGGCGCGGCGGTAACCATTCCCGCGGCAGGCAGTATAACAGACACATGGATTCCGGGAGCGATAATGCCTCCGGGTATTCCTGCAGGTACATATAATATATCGGTGACTACAGAAAGCGGGACCGGAACAGGGACTAATCTGGTGACGGTGTTTTCCGGCGGCAGTGTTCCAACGGTCGTAACCGTATCCCCGTCTACCGGTAATAATAATTCTTCAACTACAATTACGGTAACCGGAACAGGGTATTTTGGCGGGGGAAGTTCGGCGGAAGTTACCGGAATTAAACTTGATGATTCCGGGAATACCGCTTTGACCGGTTACACGGTGATGAGCGATACAGCGTTAAGCGGTGCAGTTCCTCCTGGCGTACAGGGCGGCACCTACAACGTACTGGTCACGACACCGGGCGGGACCAATGCAACCGGTGTACAAAAATTTACTGTACTTGATAATACTTTCCCTTCTTCCGCCGTAACTTATCCGGCAACCGGGAGTTATCTTAAAGCCCTTGTAAATTTCACCGGAACGGCGACGGACGAGACGGTTCTTAATAATGTGAAAATAAGCATCAGGAATACGACCGATACGCTTTATTGGGATGGCGGCGGCTGGTCCGGTTCTGTTAACTGGTTGGTTTGCACCGGAACAACAAACTGGACTTTTGTTTCGCCCGGTTTGACCTCGGGAAAAACTTATATTGTGGTATCAAAAGCGACTGATAATGCGAGCAATACCGAAACGCCTTCATCTGCGGTAACATTCATTTTTGACAGTTTGGAGCCGGTTTCAGCAGTTGTAAATCCTGCAAATGGGTCGGCAGTGAAGTCATTAAGTACATTATCTGGAATAGCGGCGGACAGTTCTTCCGGAGTTGCCCTGGTAAAGACTTCTATCAGAGATCTGACAATCAATAAATATTGGAACGGTGTTATATGGGATGATCCGGCTGCCTGGGTGACCGTAACAGGAACAACTAACTGGACTTATATCGCGCCGGTATGGGTGAACGAGAAAGCTTATGAGATCAAAACGACCGCGACGGATGTCGCAGGTAATGTTGAAATACCGGGCGCAGGGATTACTTTCCTTTATGATAATCAGGAACCGGCTTCAACTATCACCTATCCAAACTTTCCTACAACAAATACTGTGCCTGCGCTTTCCGGAACGGCCTCGGATAATGCTTCAACGGTTGTAGTTGTTAGTTTAAATATTTACAATATCACAGACACTACTTATTGGACGGGTGGAGCGTGGGCGGCGAATACCTGGGTAAATGCTATTGGCACAAGTAATTGGACCTTCACCGGCCCTACCTGGGCAACCGGGAAGCAATATATTGTAAGGTCAAAGGCCAAAGACGGCGCGGGCAACGAGGAAACAACCGGCGCAAGTTATACCTTCTGGTATGACGATACTCCGCCGGCATCTTCTATATTTGCACCTGCGAATGGGGTCACAGTTAGTTCGCTTCCCGTGCTTTCCGGTGGGTGTTCGGATGCCACTTCCGGCCTGCAAAATATGAAAATAATGATAAAAAATGTTACTGATACTACTTATTGGAATGGTGCTGTCTGGGATGTTTCCGGAAACTGGCTAAATACAACAGGAATAAACCCGTGGAACTATTCCAGCCCGGCCTGGATAAGTGGAAATACTTATCTAATAAAATCAAAAGTGGATGATACCGCCGGCAATCAAGAAGCGCCGGGCGCGGGAAATTCATTTATTTTTGATAGTCAAGCGCCAACCTCCGCTATTGTTACTCCGGCTAACGGAGTGCCGTTAAAGAGTTTGACGGCTCTTTCCGGTACCGCAACGGATTCCAACTCCGTTACACTTGTGCAGCTCTCGATAAAAAATATTACGGATACTACTTATTGGACAGGATCGGTTTGGGGGGCTTCTACCTGGGTGGCCGCAACCGGAACAAATAACTGGAGTTATTCTGCGCCGGCCTGGACCTCCGGAAATAGTTATGGAATTCAGTCAAAAGCAACTGATAATACAGGCAATGTCGAAACACCCGTTGCGGCAATAAGTTTTATTTATGATACTACTACGCCTTCGTCAACTGTGACACAGCCGGTAAATGGTTCTTCCGTAAACGGTGGACCTGCTTCCCTTCTGGGTACGGCTTCCGATAATATTACCGTCGGGGCAATAGGTGTGTCAATCAAGGATACAGACGCTAATAAATATTACAACGGCGCAGACTGGTCTTCCAATGTGGAGGTCTGGCTTGCTGCCACGGGAACAACTTCCTGGAGCAAAGTAAGTCCGGCCTGGACTGACGGTGTAAATTATCTTATTCGTTCCAAAGCTACGGATGCTGCGGGTAATGTTGAAACCCCGGGCGCGGGAAATTCCTTTGTTTATTTTGTGCCGGTTGACCATCTGGATGTTTACGGTATACCTGACCCTGTGGTGATTGGTACTCTGCAATCCGTAACGGTAATGGCAAAAGACGCCGGTAATAATCAGGCAAAAGGTTATGCAGGTACCGTGACTTTCACAAGTAATGATACCGACAGCAGAAAACAGCTTCCTGCGAATTACACTTTCCTGCCGGGTTCCGGCGGGGATAACGGTGTGCATACCTTTACCAATCAAGTGAAACTTATGACTGTGGGTTCCATCTGGGTGAGGGCGACGGATACGGTGACCGGTACGATAACAGGGCAGCAGAGTTTAACCGTTAACCCGGATGCTGCGATTAAACTGCAGCTGTTGGTTCCCGGTGAAGTAAGCGCGCCTATTGAAGTGTCGGGAAAAACCGGCACACCTTCCGCGCAGACGGCGGGAAGCACGTTCAATGTTACAGTCAACTGCACCGACCAGTATTATAATAAAGTTACATCAGCAAATCCTCAGGTTCAGATATCAACGAGTGATCTGTATGATACGGAGCCGGCTGCGGCATTCTTAACTCTTGGAGCTAAGACATATTCCGTAACGCTTGTAACCGCAGGAACGGCGGTAATAACCGCAACGGATCTGGGTTCTGTATATACGACCGGAGCAACCTCGAATATAACGGTGAATGGAAATATAGCGACCAGGTTGCAGCTTTTACTCCCCGGAGAAACAGCGGCTGCCGGAATGGGTACCGGAACTCCGGGAAAGACGGGAACGCCGTCAGCCAGGACTGCGGGTGCCGCGTTCAATGTGACAGTTAATTGTGTGGATGACTGGTATAATAAAGTCACTGCTGCACCTTTGGTGGAGATCACAACTTCTGATATAAATGCTGCGTCGGTCGCTCAAGCAACGCTCGTTTCCGGAACGAGAACATTTAGTGTGACTTTACTGACCGCGGGAGTTACGACTATCACCGCTACGGATGTTGACGGAATTGGTCCCTATTACTCGGCCTCAGCAAGTCCGGCCGTGACCGTAAATATGAATATTGCTTCGAAGTTACAACTTCTTCTTCCGGGCGAAACGGCGGTTGCCGGGACACCACTTGGGAAAACCGGAATACCTTCAACCAGAACAACGGGAGCATCGTTCAATGTGACGGTAAACTGCACGGATAACTGGTGGAATATTGTAACCGCAGCCTTACAGCCGGAAGTGCTGATAACTACAAGTGATCTATATGATGCAGAGCCGGTCACAGCAATACTTGTCTCCTCTACTAAGACCTTCTCTGTCACACCACAAACTTCCGGAAGTGTAGTAATCACTGCAACAGATACTTTAGGTACCGGAACAAATTACACCCAAAATGTAAGCCCTAGTACGGCAGTAGATCCGGGCACTGCAGTAAAACTGCAGCTATTAGTGCCGGGAGAGATTGCGGTTGCCGGAATGATGACCGGGACTCCAGGAAAAACGGGAACACCCTCTGTCCGGACTGAAGGAACGGCGTTTAATGTGACTGTTAACTGTGTGGATGTAAATTGGAATAAAGTTGTTTCCGCTAATCCGCAGGTTCAAATATCAACTAATGATCCGTTTGCTACAGCGCCTGCATCTGCGTTCCTGGTAGCCGGCACCAGGACTTATAATGTAACACTTGTGACGGCAGGAACGGCGGTAATAACCGCTACGGATTTGGGTTCAGTATATACTTCCTGCGCGAGCCCGAATATAACAGTGAATACAGGTGCGGCGGCTAAACTTCAGGTTCTGGTTCCCGGAGAAACAGCCGTACCCGGATCTCCATCAGGAAAAACCGGAACGCCTGACGTTCAGGTGGCAGGAACAGGATTTGTCGTAACTGTAAATTGTGTGGATGCTAACTGGAATAAAGATACAGCTGCAAACCCGCAGGTACAAATATCAACAAATGATCCGAACGATTCAGAACCCGGCGCCTTGTTTTTATCCGGAGGTACAAAGACCTTTAGCGTGACAGCGGTGACAGCGGGAACGCTGATAATAACCGCGACAGATCTGGGTTCTGTGTATACGGCAAATGCAACTCCAAATATCACGGTAGATAACGGCGCAGCTGTAAAATTGCAGCTCTTGGTCCCGGGAGAAACAGCGGTGCCCGGATCTCCGACCGGAAAAACCGGAACTCCAGCCGTGCAAGTCAGCGGCGCAAGCTTTGTAGTGACGGTAAATTGCGTGGATGCTAACTGGAATAAAAATAATACGGCAAACCCGCAGGTACAAATTACAACGAGTGACACGTCTTCTACCGAACCAGCACCGGCTTTCTTGACACTCGGAACAAGGGTATATAGTGTGACACTGGTAACAGCGGGAACGGCGGTATTAACCGCTACGGACCTTGGTTTCGTATATACTTTAAATGCTTCTCCTAATATAACCGTAAATACACTTCCGGCAACGAAACTTCAGCTTTTGGTCCCGGGAGAAACAGCGGTTGCCGGTATGATGACCGGAACTCCCGGAAAGACGGGAACTCCTACTGCGTGGACAGCCGGAACGGGCTTTATTGTAACAGTGAATTGCGTGGATGCCAACTGGAATAAGGATATAACCTCGACCCCTCAGGTCAGGATAACTACTAATGATCTGTATGATACGGAACCGGCCGCGGCATTCCTGGTTGCCGGAACGAATACTTATAATGTAACGTTTGTGACCGCAGGAACAGCCGCAATTACAGCTGTGGACCTGGGTTCGGTATATACTGCAGATATTAGTCCGAGCATAAATGTAAATAATGGTACCGCAACAAAGTTACAGCTTTTATTACCGGGCGAAGCAGCTGTTGCCGGTAAACTTACCGGAACTCCTGGAAAGGCCGGCACACCTTCGGTAAGAACAGCGGGTACGGCGTTTAATGTAACTGTAAATTGCGTAGACAACTGCTGGAATATCGTAACTGGCGCAGTACAGCCGGAAGTAATTATTACTACTAGTGAACTAAATGATTCAGAGCCGGCAGCGGCAGTACTGGCGGCCTCTACAAAGAGCTTTGCCGTTACCTTACTGACTGCCGGGAGCGTGGTAATCACAGCTGCAGATACTCTGGGTTCAGGAACGAACTACACTCAGAATGTAAGCCCGGCGGTAACCGTAAATGCCGGACCTGCAGCGAAATTAAACCTCTTCGTTCCGGGGGAAGTGGAAGTTCCGGGAGAACCTATGGGAAAAACAGGAACTCCTTCGACCCGGACAGTCGGTGTTGCTTTTGCGGTTACGGTAAACTGCGTGGATGATAACTTTAATAAAGTAACGTCTGCGAACCCGCAGGTTAAAGTATCAACGAACGATTTGTTTGATACGGAACCTGCACCGGCTTTCTTAACGCTGGGGACAAGGACCTTTAATGTAACTCTGATAACGGCGGGAACAGCGTCAATAACCGCGGCAGATTTGGCTTCTATATATACAACGTTTATAAGAGGCACCATACCGGTAAACGGCGGCTCTGCGGTAAAGTTACAGCTTTTAGTCCCCGGAGAGGGAACTCTTCCCGGATCAGCTTCCGGAAAAACCGGCACTGCTGGAACTGTAACTGCAGGAACAGCATTCACGGTAACCGTAAACTCGGTAGATGCGGGGTGGAACAAAGTTACTTCCTCAAATCCGTCGGTAAGTGTAAACAGCTCGGATCTTTACACGCCTTCGTCAACAGCGGTGTTAGCAAGCGGAACCGGAACATTTGTAGTGACCTTGAAGACGGCGGGGGTAAGTACTCTGACTGCGGCAGACGCAGGCGGGACAAATTTAACGGCGAATACAAGCCCGAATCTAACGGTAAATGCGGGTGCGGCGGTGAAGTTACAGCTCTTAACGCCGGGCGAAGCGGCAGTTGCCGGGTCGCCCACGGGAAAAGCAGGCGTCCCTTCAACACAGACTGCCGGAACAGCGTTTGCGGTGACGGTTAATTGTACGGATGCCAACTGGAATAAAAATATAGCGGCAAATCCGCAGGTTCAAATAAATACAAATGACCTGCTGGATACGGAGCCGGCGCCCTTGTTCTTAGCCGCAGGAACGAAGACGTTTAATGTAACATTTATGACGGCGGGAACAGCGTCAATAACCGCTGCGGATCAGGGTTCGGTCTACACTTTAAGTGTAAGCCCTGTGATTACCGTAAATCCTCCCATTCCGGTTATTTCCGTGATAGAACCTCTGCTTGGTTACAATATTTATACAACTACAATTACAATTTCCGGAACAGGGTATTTTGGAGGCGGGAGTTCTTCTAATGTGCAGTCAATAAAAATAGCGACTATGCCTTCCGATACAAACATGGACTACAGCGGAGCCGGTATTTCAAATACGGTAATAAGCGGTGCCGTGGTTCCTTTGGGTCTGCCCGCCGGAATTTATGATATTAAAATAACAACCGGTGTCGGTACGGCAACAAGTCCTTCTAAGTTCACGGTAATGAATTTGATAGCCGGAAAAGTCACAACACCGGACAATCTGCCGATCGCCGCGGTAAGTGTTGAATTGAAACTAAACGAGGTGCTACTTGCTTCGGGAACAACCGATGTAGACGGAAAGTACCGTATTTCCGCGATAACGGCGGGAGAATATTCAATTTTGGCTTCGGCTCAGACCCTGGAAGGTTATATAAGCAGCGCCTTCCAGCCGACAACAGAAACAATAAATAACATGGATTTTCAAATAGCCGTCACCTATTCCCTGGGTGAGATCTCGGGTGTAGTGCCGCTTCAGTTTGCCAAAAAATATGCTCTGGCAAAGGCTCCGGGTAAAGCCATGAGTATCAGCGGTCAGGCACTGGCGGTGGAATTGTGGCAGGGGAGCAGGAAAATGATAAGAATAGAGCCGGATGCAAACGGTAATTTCAAAATACCCAATTTGCTCTCCGGAAATTATGCCGTAAAAGGTTTTTACGGGGATATTGAAGTTTCAAATAAGCAGCTGACGGTGCATAAAGGGGAAAAGGTGACAATAAACCTTGCCGTAGAGGCGTTACAGGAAGAAATGGTTTACAACTTCCCGAATCCGATAAGCGGCGGTGTCACAACATTTAAGTTCACCTCCGGTTATGCAAATATGGAAGCAGAAATAAAGGTATTTAACCTGGCTGCGGAACTCATAAGAACGATCACAGACAGTGAGATTGATAAGACAGGATCTCCGGTGTATAGGTATGACTGGAACTGTACAAACAACCTGAATGAGAAAATTGCCAGCGGCGTCTATATTTATCAAATAACCGCAAAAGATAAGGTAACAGGAGAGACAAAGAAGGTAACAAAGAAAATGGCAGTCATTAAGTGAAGCAAACAAAGCAAGGACAGGAAGAACAGCAAAAACAGAAAGTTAAGTGGAGAAAGGAAAAAAATAAATAATAACACATTGGTATAGAACGTGAGTAACATGACAACGTGAAACGTTTAACGGCATTCGGAGACTTAAAGGAATGATATGAAGAAAATAGCGGCATACATACTCGCGGTTTGTTTGTGCGCGGCCTGGGTCGGTGCGGAGACCGGGACGACCGGAGCGGCTTTCCTTAAGCTTGGGATCGGAGCGCGGCCTATCGGTATGGGAGAGGTGTTTGTCGGTCTTGCAGATGACGTGAACTCCCTTTACTGGAACCCGTCGGGTTTGGTGGAAATTAAGCAAACCCAGGTTATGGCGATGCATAGCGAATGGCTGCAAAATATCAGGTACGAAGTGTTGAGCTATGCCCAGCCCCTGGATAAAAATAATTATTTAGGCGGATATGTGCTTTATCTATATTTGAACGATCTGGAAAGAAGAAGTGCCGATACATCCTCCTACGAAGGTTTGTTTGGCGCTTATGACCTGGTTGTTGACGTTGCTTATGCTTTCCGGCTTGACGAAAAATTATCCATAGGCGGGGGCGTGAAGTTGATAAGCCAGAACATTGACAACAAATATGCTCTTGGTTTTGCCGGAGATACGGGTATTAAATATAAAATAACGGAAGAACTGACAGCCGGAGCCTGTGTGCAAAATTTGGGGCCGAAGATAAGTTTTGTAAATGAAGCGGATAATCTGCCGTTCAATATCGGTATCGGACTGGGTTGTAAACTTTTCGACAAGGCCTTGTTATTGGGCGCGGATATTAATTTCCCGGTCGAGACAACCGCTAATCTGCACTTTGGTGCCGAATATACCTGTGTCTTCGGGGAATTCAGTATAAGCCCGAAAGCAGGCTTCAGGACCGACACAGCAAAGGATCTCGGAACCCTGGCGGGACTTACAACCGGCCTCGGTATCGGATGGAAAAGTTTCCTGCTCGACTATGCTTTTGTTCCTTTCAATGATCTGGGAAACACACACCAGCTTTCTTTGTTGTTAAAATTTTAAAACCCCTTAGAAAGCATTATTCCAAACCCCATAATCCATATTGACAAATATTTGCAATGGTGTTAAATTTAAGTACATGCTTAATGCTGCGGATGTAGCGCAGAAGCGGGGAAACCAGGAAGTTCCCGGAAACGGGATTGGGGCGAATGGAAAGTTTTCTAGGGCGCAAGCCCGAGCCCGACAGCTAACCTCGTAAGCTCATGAAAAGAGGAAGAACAACGTCAGGGACGGCGAGTTCTCCCTGACATTTTTTTTTGTAAAAAGTCTCAAAGGAAGATGACAATGTCGAAAAAAGTGTTTGATGACATAAGAGATACGGAAAATCACGGGTTGTTCCGAAAAGCTAAAAATATTATTATAGGTAAAGCTAAGAACCCCGAAGAAAAGGGCGTATTTCATAATCTTGCCCTGATTGCTTTTTTTGCGTGGGTGGGACTCGGTGCGGACGGGCTTTCCTCCGCCTGTTATGGTCCGGAAGAAGCTTTTAAGGCCTTGCAGGGGCACGTATATCTGGCTGTAATTATCGGACTTGCTTCGGCTATCACGATCGCTATAATCAGCGCCAGTTATTCGCAGATAGTAGAACTCTTTCCGTCAGGCGGCGGGGGATATGTAGTAGCTTCAAAACTTTTGTCACCTTTTGCCGGTATGGCTGCAGGTTCTGCTCTGATAATCGATTATGTTCTGACCATTACTATATCGATAGCGAGCGGGGCAGACGCTATTTTTAGTTTTCTTCCTGCTGAGTGGCAATATTTAAAATTGGGGTTCGCCGCTTTTTTAATAGTATTGATTACCGTTATGAATTTGCGTGGAGTGAAAGAATCAATACTTATCCTTTTACCGATATTTCTTGTTTTTGTTATCACCCATGCTGTTGTTATAGTTTATGCTATTTTCTCTCACAGCTCAAACCTTGCTTCAGTAGCCGTGAATACGGGAGCTGATATTAAAACTTCGTTTGGCCAGCTCGGTTTCTTTGGCCTCAGTGTTATCCTGCTTCGGGCCTATAGTATGGGTGCCGGAACGTATACGGGTATTGAAGCGGTCAGCAACGGGGTTTCAATTCTTCGTGAACCGAAAGTAAAAACGGCAAAAAGAGCCATGCTTTATATGGCAATTTCTCTTGCTCTTGTAGTTACCGGCCTTCTGGTGGCTTATCTTCTGTATAATGTAACTCCTGAACCGAATAAGACATTAAACGCCGTGCTTTTCGGAAAAATATTCGGGACAGGGACGCTGGGGTACACATTGCTCCTGATCACTCTCATATCGGAAGCAGCTATACTTTTTGTTGCCGCACAGGCGGGTTTCATAGACGGTCCGAGAGTCATTGCGAATATGGCTGTGGACAGGTGGCTCCCTTCCCGGTTTACAATGCTCTCCGATCGCTTAGTTACACAAAATGGGATTTTACTGATGGGTGGTGCTTCTTTGCTTGTCTTATATTTCAGTCAGGGTTCTGTGACACTCCTTGTTGTTCTTTATAGCATTAATGTCTTTATCACATTTGTGCTTTCACAGCTTGGAATGGTCAGGCACTGGTGGAAAGAACGAAAAACTGAAAAAAAGTGGAAGAGGAAATTTGCTTTGAACGGTATAGGTCTCGTCCTTACTTTTTCAATTCTTGTCACGGTCATAACCGTAAAATTTTATGAGGGAGGCTGGATAACTTTAACAATAACAGCCGGCTTTATGATAATCGCCCTGCTCATAAGAAAGCATTACAATAATACGAAAAATATATTGAACCGCCTGGATAGCCTGGTGCTTTCCGTAATGCCCACGGTTGACAGTTCTGAACCTGCAGCAACGGCAAGCACTCCGAAATATATTAAAAACGGAAAGACGGCTGTAGTATTAGTGAATGGTTTTAACGGGTTAGGCCTGCACACATTATTAAATATTTCACGGATCTTCAAAGGGTTGTATAAGAATTTCGTTATTATTCAGGTCGGTATAGTTGATAGCGGCGCATTTAAGGGAGTAGAGGAGATTGATAAACTTAAAATTAAAGTAAAAGAGGATGTAAATAAATATGTTAATTATATCCGCTCAACCGGTTCATTCGCGGAAGGCGTTGCTTTAACCGGCGTTGACCCCGTAAGCGAAGTTTCCGGAGCGGCTCCTGAGATACTTAGAAAATATCCCGGTGCTATTTTCTTCGGAGGCCAGCTGGTATTTCCCGAGGAAGTATTTATGGCGAGATGGCTCCACAATTATACGGTGTTTGCAATACAACGGAAATTCTACTACATGGGAATCCCCATGATCATGATGCCGGTGCGGCTGTAAAAATCATTGGAAATGAGTTTTTGATCTTACTATCGGACTTAATTTAATAGTTCATTATTGTGCGTATATGTCCATAAAAACTATGCAAATCAGCACAAATATAAACCTTTGAGTTGACAAAAGTTTATTATAGTGCTAATATGCATAGTATGAATACTAATAATGGAACAATAATAAACCAGTTGCTCCAGTCATGGCCGAGTAATACTGTATCCCTGTCATGCTCACTTGAAAGTGCAGGTGTATATCCTTCTTTGGCAAATGCCTATGTTAGAAGCAACTGGTTAAAACGGCTAGGGCCTGGTGCGTTTATAAAAACCGGAGATAGGGTTGATTGGAGCGGTGGTGTTTATGCTCTTCAAACCTATTTGAAACTGCTCGTTCATCCCGGAGGCAAAACTGCTTTAGCAATGAAAGGCGCCGCTCAATACATACCAAATGATCCAAGTGTTGTGGAAGTCAAATTATTTGGGCCTGCTCACCGGAAATTACCTAAGTGGTTTAAAACCTATAACTGGAATCAGAAGTATAAATATACTATGACAAATTTTCTTCAAAATTGCGATGATATAGGGTTTGTAAAACATAATTTTGGAAATTATGAATTAAATATCTCTTCCAGGGAAAGAGCTGCTTTAGAGTATTGCTATGATTATCAATATAACGGCAGTTTTGGAGAGATGGACCACATAATATCCGGTTTATTTGACTTACGGCCTAACTTAGTCCAAACACTTTTAGAAAGATGTACTTCAGTCAAAGCAAAACGCTTGTTTATGTATTTGGCGGAGAAACATAATCTTCCTTGTGTAAAGTATTTAGACCTCAGCAGGGTAACTTTTGGCTCCGGTAAAAGAAAGCTTGCAGATAAGGGGCATTATAATTCAAAATATAAAATAGTGGTTCCTGAAGGGGAGCAAGACCATGACTACTAATATTTACCATAGGCAAGTCGAACTGCTTATGAAAATCCTTCCACATATATTTCTTGATACAGAATTCGCATTGCGTGGAGGAACGGCGATAAACTTCTTCTATAGAAACATGCCCCGGTATTCAGTAGACATAGATTTAACATATACCAAAATTTATCCAAGGAATGAAACACTAACAGCCATTAATGATAGTTTCCTTGATATTTCTCGCCGGATTAAAAACAATATTAAAACAGTTAATATTAAAGAATACAAAGTTGGCGGTAATCTTATTACAAAACTATATATAAAAGAAGATGATGTGGAAATAAAAATAGAAACAAGTACAACTATACGTGGGGCAATATATAAATGCGAAGAAAGGCCCTTGTGTGATAAAGCCGTAGAAGTTTTTGGAAGATTTACATCTGTTAAGGTATTATCATTTGCTGAGACATTTGGCTCGAAATTATGTGCCGCGCTTGACAGGCAGCATCCACGCGACATATTCGATGCAATGCTTCTCCTGAAAAACGAAGGGATTACCGAACAAGTGCGCAAGGCGTTTATTGTGTATCTAATTAGTCATAATCGCCCTATGGCGGAACTATTGGCGCCAAATCTGAGCGACATGCAACTCGTATTTGATAATGAATTTTCCGGTATGGTGCCGGATGTTAAATATTCTGAACTTGTTGAGTACAGGAAAATAATAGTTAAAGAAATTAATGAAAAACTTACATCAAAGGAGAAAGAGTTTTTAATATCATTTAAAAGCGGCGCTCCGGTGTGGGAATTACTGGATGTTGATGGAGTAGAAGAGCTTCCGGGGGTAAAGTGGAAACTTGAAAATATTAATAAGATGGATAAGGTGAAACATAAAAAGGCCCTTGCCAAACTGGGTAAAGCACTAAAATTATGAAAATAATTATGAAGGAAAATGGTATTAAACGTGAAAGAATGCTGTACTTGTGTATTGCCGGGGTTGGCAGTAGTATCGCTCTAGCTGAAAAATATCAGACAGCGTTTTTCAAAATCCTAAAGAAAAGGTATAAAGAGTTTTCACTTAAAAATACTCCGGCTAAAATAACTCTTGTTTACAAAGGACTTCCCAATAAGTATGCGTTTGACACGTTTCTCCGGCTTACTTACTCTTCTTTACTACTGAAACATAACGGGTTTTTCTTGCATGCTTCCGGGGTTATTTCACGGGGGAAGGGGTACATATTCACGGGGATAAGCGGAGCGGGTAAAACTACGGTGGCGGAAGCCAGTAGAAAATGCGGAGTTGTCTTAAGTGATGAGATAGTTGCAGTAAGAAAGGTGGGGAAAAGCTGGAAGCTTTATGGAACTCCGTTTATGGGACTGATGAAAGGCGGGGGAACGAATAAAAGTGCTGGCAGTCCAAAGCTTTTATTTCTAAAACAAGCTCGGGAAAATGCTTTAAAACCAATTGCAACGGAGAGGGCGTGGGCAAAGCTCTTAAGAAATGTTATACTCTTTAAGCCGGAGAAAAAGATAGCCGGGTTGAGCTATGATTTCATCAGCTCGGTGGAAAAAAACATATTGGAGTTCAAAAAAACGGGGTTCTGGAGAGTTTTATGGCGTATAAAATAAAAAGCGGTGTGGCGGCACGGTTGATCAAGAACAGTTATTATATCGTTCAGCCGGAAAAGATGAAATTGGTAAAATTAAATTCAACCGGAACTTTTCTTTTCAAATTGTTAGTAAAGAATACCGCTGAAAACAGTATGGTAAAGAAACTTGCGTCGGAATACGATATCTCCGAGGTCAGGGCAGAAAAAGATGTTGTTGCTTTTATTAGGGAGCTTCTTGCCGGGAAAATAATTCAAAAATGCTAGAAGCTGAACTTGCCATAATAACCGAAGAAAATAATATTCCAGCCTGGTCTATGATTGAATTAACTTATAGGTGTAATTTGAAATGCTCGCATTGTTATCTGCCCGGAGGGCAGAGTGAAAAAAGTGGGGAAAGTGGAGAAAGGGAACTGACAACTGGTGAGGTGAAAAAGGTTCTTGATCAACTGGCGGAAGAGGGATGTCTTTTCCTGGCATTTACGGGCGGGGAGATATTTTTGAGAAAAGATGTGTTTGAAATACTTGAATATGCCGTGGAAAAAAGATTTGCGGTGACTATTCTGACTAATGCCACTCTCTTAACTCCTTCAAGAATTAAAAAACTTAAATTGTTGAATATTAATGAGATAAGTGCCAGTCTTTACTCTTTAAAAGCAAAAGTACACGACGAAATTACCGGCGTTAAAGGTTCGTTTTATAAAACTATGAAAGCGCTGAAAGAAATTAAAAAGGCCGGGATATGTGCCAGGATTAAAACTCCTCTTATGATGTCTAATTACCCGGAGAAAAAAGCAATAACTGCATTTGCCAAAAAGAATGGTTTTAAAATGCTTTTTGACCCTGTTATAGCGCCAAAAAATGACGGAAGTACAGAAAACACCCGGGGAAAAATTGGAAATGATGTTTTGCAAAAAGTAGTAAGGCAGCATTGCGCAGTTTGGCGCTATTCAAGTAAATATCTTGAGAAAAATGTTATATGCTCTGCCGGTAAAAACTTTGTAGCTATAAATCCTTACGGCGATGTTCTCTCCTGTCTGCAGATTCCGCTTTCTGCCGGAAATCTAAGAAAGAAAACTTTTAAAGAAATATGGAAAAGTTCCGCGGTGCTAAAAAAAATACGGAACATGAAACTTAAAGACTTGAAAGAATGCGTAATTTGTAAAGATATCCGTTATTGTAACAGGTGTCCCGGTCTGGCTATGCTTGAAAACGGAAGTTTGTACGGGAAATCAAAGTCCGCATGTGAAATGGCAGCCCTGCGAAAGCAGGTAAAGAAGGGGAGTTGAGCAAAGGTATAAATATCTGACCATAAACCCTTTGCAAGATCCGCCTGGGCGGATTGAGCGATGGCAGCGAATGATGAAAAAGAGTATTGGAAACATCAAATATTATTGTTTGAAAATTGGTATTATTTGACAGGTTTTTGTTGAATAATAGGCTCTTTTTAGGTTAAAATTACAATAGGTTTCAATAAACTCATGTATCTTCTTGAGTATAAGCGCATGGTAAACTAGGAATATTGAAAAGGTATACAATTAATTTATTTTAAATGTCGATTATTTGGGGGTGGGTATGACTATTTCAACAGTAAAAGTGCCACAAGCAATGGAGCCGTTGTTTGAGAAGGCAGCGGAATATGTAAAAAAGTATTTCAGTTTACGCGAAGAAAATCCTGCCAAAGGAATAATAACAATCGGAGGGGAAAGATATATATTGCTCCGGGCGTCATCCATGTCAGTGGAATTTTTTGAATTTATCAAAACTCTTTACCCGGGGCTGGAAGAAATAGAAGCGAATAAGGCAACAGGCAGTATCCTCTATGATATTGCTCGGTCGATAGGGCGAGCTGATGCAAAAGCATTTCATAAATCCATGGATGTAAGAGATCCGATTGCAAAATTATCTTCAGGCCCTATACATTTTGCGTATTCAGGCTGGGCCTATGTGGATATTTTTGAAGAAAGCAAGCCGTCTCCGGATGAAAATTTTTATCTCATATATGATCATCCGCAGTCCTTTGAAGCTGATTCCTGGGTTTCCATGAAAAAATCTTCTAATATTTGTGTTTGTTTTATGAATTCAGGATATTCCGCAGGATGGTGCGAGGTTAGTTTTGGAATAGAATTGGTTGCAAAGGAAATATTATGCAGGGCAAAAGGAGATAAATATTGCCGTTTTATCATGGGCTATCCCGGGAAGATAGACGGTTATATCGAAGATTATAAAGTAAAACATCCGGAGCTTTTTGACGGCGCAAAGTAAACCATAATAATTCGAAAATTTACAGGGGGTTTTATAGGAAACGAATTATACAATAATATAATTTCGAAAATTGCTCTTGTTAATCCGATGTTTGCAAAAGCGATCGTTGACTCAGGGTTAAAAAAACACGGGTTCACCTCGGATAATATTACTCCTTTCCAGATGAAAAAAATAATCAATGAGGAAATCCTTCCTAAGCTTGTAAAATTCATGAAGGGTGTCGAAACGCTGGAAGCCCTGGGTGTTGGTCAGATAATATTTGACGTAAAGAAAAACATTCTTTTTATTAATGCTTCGTTTAAAAGATTGGTAGGTTTGTCTGAAGCCGTGGAGAGCAAAGATGTCATAGCTAAAGCGGAACTGGAAGATATTATTGACTCTATTTTGAAGGGGGAAAAAGAAAACATTGTAAAAGAAACCGAATTGAAAACTTCTAAACTGCGATTAAATATTATTGGCGGGCCGGTAAAAAACGCGCAGAAAGAAATAACAGGAGTGGTGTTTTTCTTCCAGGATAATACTATGAGAGCAGCATTGGATATGGAGATGGATCATGTATATGAGAAGCTTGAAGAAAAGAATGCGAAGCTAAATGAGGCAATAAGCAAGCTTGAATCTACCGGTAAACAGCTGCGTCAAAGCGAAAAAATGGCGGCTGTCGGGCAATTAGCCGGAGGTGTCGCGCATGAAATAAATAATCCTCTTACTATTATACTCGGTTATTCTCAGGCTATACTGAAGAAAGTACAAGAAGATGATCCAATGTACAAACCGCTTAAGTCAATTGAGAATGCCACGGGAAGGTGCAAAAAGATAGTCAGTGATCTGCTGGCGTTTTCGAGAACAGAGAAACTTGAGAAAGAAAATATTGATATCAATGAAGCCATTGATCAGGCGTTAACCCTGGTACAGGCCTGGTCAAAGGTTAAAAATGTGGAGGTTTCAAAAAAGTATAGTCAGGTGCCGCAGATATTGACGAATAAAAATCAGATACAGCAGGTTATTGTGAACCTATGTAACAATGCCGTTGATGCTATGCCCTCAGGCGGGATAATAACTATAACCACAAAACAGCTTGATGAATGTATCGAAATATCCGTCGCGGATACAGGAAAAGGAATGTCGGAGGACGTAAAGCATCATATTTTTGAACCGTTTTTTACCACAAAAGACGTAGGCAAAGGTACAGGCCTGGGACTGAGTTTGTGTCATGGAATAATTACTAGAAATGGCGGAACAATTCAAATCATCAGTGAAATGGATAAGGGAACAAACATTGTTGTTAAACTGCCGATTACACAGGCGGAACCTCAGAAAACAGAGCAAAGTAATCCGTAAATGAAAGGAGAACAGGTGGATAAAAAATGGACGGTTTTAGTAATTGATGATGAACAGGATTTAAGGGAAATGCTTTCATTTACACTTATGAATGAAGGTTACAATGTTTTAACAGCTGCGAATGGTAAACTTGGCGTTGAAAAAGCGGAAAAAGAGGATGTTGATGTTATTATTTCCGATATTAAAATGCCTGAAATGGACGGGATAACAGTTCTTGGTAAAGTGAAAGAAATGAAACCGGGAATAGAGGTAATAATGGCAACTGGTTTTGGTACCATGGAAACAGCTATTGAAAGTTTGAGAAAGGGTGCCTTTGATTTTATACATAAACCGTATAATATTGATCAGCTTATAGCGCTTATAATAAAAGCTTGTGAAACAAAGAAGCTAAAATCTCAGGTTATATCTTTGCAGCAGATGGATAAGCTGAAGGACGAATTTCTTTCCATAGTTTCACATGAACTTAAAACTCCTTTAGCTTCTATCTCCGGAGCAATTCAGCTGCTTATGGATGACGAGGGTGTTGATGAAGAAACGCTTATTAAGAATAATTCACAGGAAAATCAAAAACTCCTGAAGATGATAAGTCGAAATGCGGATAAGATTAGAAAGTTAATTGATAATCTTCTGGATTTTGCCAAAATGGAATCCGGTTTCTGGGAATTAAAAATAACGGATATTAAAATGCCGGAGATAATGGATGATATTCCTGTCACGGTGAAACCGGTTGCAAGTCTTAAGAATATTGAAGTGGTGATGGGAACTTCTTTGTCCGGGCAAAAATATGACTGTGAAAAGCTGCTTTTCAAAGGAGATATGGACCAGATAGGCAGGGTCGTTGTTAATTTTGTAACGAATGCCGTAAAATATACTCCGGAGAACGGGAAAGTATGTGTCTGGGCTGAGAAATCCGAAAATGATATTAAAGTTGTTGTGGAAGATAACGGAAAAGGCATTGCCGCAGAAAATCTTCAAAAAGTATTTGACAAGTTCTACCGTGTGGATCAGCACCTAAAAAAACTGGAAGCGGGCTTCGGGCTTGGACTCGCGATCTGCAAGAAAATAATAGAACTTCACAAAGGAAAACTCTGGGCAGAATCTGACGGGCTTGGGAAAGGCAGCAGGTTTATCTTCACAATTCCGGTGATCTAATGACCGGACACCGACCTATTTGCTTCATGGGGGATTTCCCAGGGGTGAATAAAAAAATAGCTCGAGATATAATAGCTGATGAAATAATAAATAAAGGAAGTATTCGTATTAAAGTGTTTGGCGGGTCAATGAGTCCGACTATCAGGGCGAATTCTAAGATCAAAATTATAAATTCTAAACAAGTGAAAGTAGGATCTATTATCTGCTATAAAACACGGTCATGGTTCTTGATACATAGAATAACGGGAATGAACAATAAAACAGGTCTGATCACAGTTGAAGGTGATTCTAAGGATTCGGTAGTGCATAAAATAAATAAAAGTGATATAATTGGTGTAGTAGAAGAGAACATGTATAATAAAATTATGCATGTAGTGAGTAAAGTTGAGCGAAGTCTAAATATCAGACCATAAGTCTTCGCGAAATCCACCTGGGTGGATGATGAAAGTGGGAAAAGAGAAGTAGGGGAAGCAAGCAAAGCAGAAAAAGTAAATGAAGTAAAAGAAGCAAAGGAATGGGAGTTGAGGAAAGTCTAAATATCAAACCATAAATCTTTGCGAAATCCGCCTAGGCGGAAAAATCGGGATAAGGTGGCAAAATGAGAAAAAAAAAGAAGCTTAAAAAAACAAAATATCAAAAACCTGCTTTAAAATCGCAAAAAATATTTGAAACCTCCACCCTTGCCTGCGGGAAATGCAATGCAGGGCCTATCAAGCAGCCCTCCTGCACGGGATTCCCGAGGAGAAGCTGAGGAAGGAAGCAAGTGAAGCAAATGCAGAAAACGAAGTAAATGAAGTAAAAGAAGCAAAGGAATGGGAGTTGAGGAAAGTCTAAATATCTAACAACTTTTCTTTCCGAAATCCACCTGGGCGGATGAAGAAAATGAAGTAATAAAAGTTACGAAAGCCATTCAGTAAAAATCCTATTAAAAATCAGTTCTTTTCTTCTTTTGTTGATTGCACTTCCTCTACTTCTTCTACTGTATTTGCTTCTTTTACTTCCCCTGCTTCCCGTCATACTTAATTCAGTAAAACCCTGCAAACTTAAGGTGTAATCTAATATTGACCAATGTTTAAAAAAATACATTACAGAGTACAAAAAATGTTGTATAATTACTGTAATATGGGAGATGGTATATAATATTGTATGATGAGAAAAATGTTAACCATATTTAGCAGGACGGCGGTGCTTGCACTGATTCTCGCGGCAACTTCATTTGCTGGAACGAGAATTAAAACTATTGAATACAGTTTTGGTTCGTATTATAGCGCAACCAATGTTGCCAGCGGCGCGGCGTGGACGCCTTCTTCCGTAAATGTTTACATTCCGGAAACAACAAGAACAATCCGGAGCGCCTGGCTTGAATTTGAAGGAGTTCTTTCAACAAGCGCGAATATTACCGGACTTGATATTAATTTTGATGCCGGAGCTTCTGCAAGCACGGTTAGAGATCCGATAACAGGAACATATCTTTTTCCCACCGGTGAGGCCTCAAGATTTTATGCAAAAGCGGATGTAACCACTGCAATTACTGCTTTAACCAACCAACAGTATACCGCATCGGTAACGGTGACGGGTCCTACTATAAACGGGCATTCTTTAAAACTTTATATTACCTATGAATATGATGATACTTTTTCAATACAAATAAAAACGGTAAGGTTTCCTTTGTATTATGACGTTAATATTGCTGCGGCAACTTCAGCTCTGGGCGCGCAGACCAAAGCTTATTCTTACCGTGCGGATATTGCGGACAGCAATGTTGTAGTAAGACAGCAGTGGTTTGAAGTCAGGGGTTACAGACAATCCGGCGGTTCAACTACGGATGGAAGTTTGAATGTAAAGATTACAGGGCAGGGTTCCGGCTCTTCAACGTATATCCTGGACGGCGGACTTAAAGATTCGTATGATTTTAAATTTCTCGATCATCAGGGAAACACGGGATTAACCGGTTTTACCATAAATTCAAATCAGTCGCTGGATATTACCTGGACTCAGAACAGTTTGAATATGCTTTCCGGTGAATGTGTTGTTACTTATGAATGCGATAACAATTCTGCGACTAAAACTAAAACGGTACGCTATATCTTGGGGCAGCTTGTAAGCGGGGCCGGAGCAGGTGTTTCTGATAATATTTATCTGGAAGAAGAGGGTGTGTCGGTTTCAAGAATCTACGCCTTGATATTTGGTAATTATGATAATACCACGGCCTCGAATATCGTGCTGGATTCCGCAATCGGAGGCTTTGGTGTAACTCAAAGAGCGTATAGTATGGTTGTGACTGCCGCACAAGTTTCAGGTTTTAGTTTCCTCCACGATCTTTCCGAACAAAAAGTGAATTTTAGCAGCGGGGATGCGGTATCTATTACTTTTGGCGATAATGCAAGAGCAGGAGGATACGGCGTTGAACTCATTATTACTTATAACTATACCGGAGAAAGTAAAAAGTTTACAAATAGTTACTCTATTTTTACAGGTCAGTCAGTTGACGGTTTTAATACCTCCTCCAACCAGACATTCAATACCTGGTTCCCGTATTGGTACAGTACAAATAACGGTACTCTCACGTTAAGAAATGCAGGTTTAAGAGCCGAAATTACTCAGGGAACGGTTTCCGGCGGCAATTCGACGACGGGTGACTATACGACAACACAGGGGATAAATTCCACAAGCACGCAGACAGTTTCGCACAGGACAAATACAGAAACCCACGGGGATTCCGTGGTATATAAAAATGCAGGGCAAATAACTGAGGCAACAACTTCTGCTATTGCAAATTATTCCATAAACGCTAATGCGGCATCATTTGGAAGCGTATTTAACGGGACATATTCATATTTCTTTCCGCCCAAACCGCCTGTTTCATTAGTTCAATATAAAGCAAATGGAAGTACAGTACTTACAACCGGGGAATATACGAATGAAACAACAGCAGTTATGAGATTTACTATGGACTCACCGCTCGCAAGCGAAACTTTAATACCTCAGGTGGAGATAAAGCCTGTCGGTACTTCTTTTACCGGAACTGCGAATTTTACCGGAACCGGTGTTGCTTTTTCAGGATCTACGGTAACGGGTTCGGTGACCGTAACGCTTGCCACAGGAAATGTATATCACTGGCAGGCGAGAGTTACCGGCGCAAATGGGAGTTCTCCGTGGGTTTCTTATCCGACTTCAACACCTAATGCTGAAGCAGCTGCCGATATTGGCTGCGATACAACGATACCCGGTGTGACGAATAATCAGGGCGGGGATAATACCTGGCGAGCGGCCTCAGGGACAACCTATAATGTGGACTTTACGGATGCCGGCGGGGCGAATTTAAATTACGTTCAGTACTCCGTCTACTCTGCTACCGGACAAACCGGTTCTCAACTGATTACCTGGACAACAATAGCCACAAATATAAATGCAGCTTCTTATACCACCGACTGGCAGGTGGCTTACGCATCCTTGCAGCAGGGAACGAATTATGTTTCCGTCAGAGCTTATGATAACGCGGGAAATACTTATTCGCAAAATGATGTGTTCTATGTAAAGAAGGATACAAGTAATCCCGGTATGACAAATAATCAAGCAGGGGACAATACCTGGAGGTCCGCGGCAGGGACGGCTTACAATGTGGATTTCACGGATACGACATCGCTTTTGAATTATGCGGAGTACACCGTCTACTCTGCTACCGGGCAAACCGGTTCGCAGCTGGTCACCTGGACAACAATAGCAACAAATATTAATGCGGTTTCTTATACCACCGACTGGCAGGTAGTGTATGAGTCTTTACAGCAGGGGACGAATTATGTTTCGGTAAGAGCTTATGATAACGCGGGAAATACTTATTCGCAAAATGATGTGTTCTATGTAAAGAAGGATACAAGTAATCCCGGTGTGACAAATAATCAAGCAGGGGACAATACCTGGAGGTCCGCTGCAGGGACGGCTTACAATGTGGATTTCACGGATACGACATCGCTTTTGAATTATGCGGAGTACACCGTCTACTCTGCAACCGGACAGACCGGGTCACAGCTGGTTACCTGGACCACCATTGCTACAAATATAAATGCAGCTTCCTATCCAACGGATTGGCAGGTAGCGTACGCGTCTTTACAGCAGGGGACGAATTATGTTTCGGTAAGAGCGTACGATAATTCGGGAAATACTTTTTCTCAAAATGATGTGTTCTATGTGAAGAAAGATACAGGGAATCCCGGGATAACAAACAACCAGACCGGAGATGATACTTGGAGGGCCGCAGCGGGGACGACGTACAATGTGGACTTCTCCGACGCGACCTCGCTATTAAATTATGTTCAGTATACCGTGTATTCTGCTACGGGCCAGACCGGTTCGCAGCTGGTTACCTGGACAACTATAGCGACCAATATTAATGCTGCCACATATACTGCCGACTGGCAAGTGGACTATGCGTCTTTACAACAGGGGACGAATTATGTTTCGGTAAGAGCCTATGATAATACGGGAAACACGCTGGCACAAAACGATGTTTTCTACGTAAAGAAAGATACAAGTAATCCCGGAGTAACGAACAATCAAACGGGGGATAATACCTGGAGAGCTGCCTCGGGAACAACATATAATGTGGACTTTACTGATGCAGGCGGAGCGAATTTAAATTATGCGCAGTACGCTGTTTATTCCGCAACGGGGTTGACCGGTTCGCAGCTGGTCACCTGGACGACAATAGCAACAAATATAAATGCGGCGTCTTACACAACTGACTGGCAGGTAGCATACGCGTCTTTACAGCAGGGGAGTAATTATGTTTCGGTCAGGGCTTATGATAATGCGGGAAATACCGTATCTCAAAATGATGTGTTCTATGTGAAGAAGGATACGGGTAATCCCGGAGTAACAAATAATCAGACAGGCGATGATACCTGGAGAGCCGCCTCAGGGACAACATATAATGTAGATTTCTCTGATGCGACCTCGCTTCTTAGTAACGTTCAGTACAAAGTATGTTCAGCAACAGGTCAGACCGGAACAGTTCTTAAGGATTGGACTAATATTGCAACGGGAATAAACGCGACTACTTATACAACTGACTGGCAGGTGGATTATGCCTCTTTACAAGCGGGAGCAAATTATGTTTCGGTCAGGGCTTATGATAATGCGGGAAATACTTTCTCTCAAAATGACGTGTTCTATGTTAAGAAAGACAGTGTAAATCCGGGAATAACAAACAACCAGACCGGGGATGATACATGGCGTGCAGCTTCCGGGACGACATATAATGTTGATTTTTCTGATGCGACCTCGCTTCTTAATAATGTCCAGTACAGGGTGTGCGCCGCAACAGGTCAGACGGGAACAGTTCTGAAAGATTGGACAGATATAGCAGCGGGAATAAATGCCGCTACTTACACCATAGACTGGCAGGTGGATTACGCATCTTTACAGCAGGGGACGAATTATGTTTCGGTCCGAGCATATGATAATTCAGGAAATACCGTTTCGCAAACCGATGTCTTCTATGTAAAGAAAGATACAACTGCTCCCGGTTTTACAAATAACCAAACAGGTGATAATACCTGGCGTACCTCGGCTGGAACTTCCTACGATGTGGATTTTACCGACGCAAGTTCGCTTTTAAATAATGTTCAATACACTGTCTATAGCGCTACAGGCCGGACCGGCTCGCAGTTTAAGGACTGGACTAATATTGCGACGGGGATCAACTCTTCTTCTTATTCAGCCAACTGGCAGGTGGACTATTCTTCTTTACAGGAAGGGACGAACTATGTTTCTGTAAGAGCCTATGATACCGTAGGCAATAATGCGGTGCAAAATGACGTATTCTATGTGAAAAAAGATATAGCTAATCCGGCGATAACGGTAAGCCAGCTGGGCGATGATACCTGGAGATCGGAGGCCGGTACGGTTTACAATGTGGACTTCTCGGATGCAACCTCTCTTCTTAACAACGTTCAGTACAAGGTGTGTTCTGCGGCAGGACAAACCGGGACGGTTTTAAAGGACTGGACAAATATTGCAACCGGAATAAATGCTACTACTTATACGACGGACTGGCAGGTGGATTTTGCATCTCTTGTCGCGGGAACGAATTATGTGTCCGCGAGAGTTTATGATAACGCGGGCAACACCGTTTCTCAAAATGATGTGTTTTATATAAAGAAAGATGCATCTGCGCCGGGTGTTACGAATAATCAGACGGGGGATGATACCTGGAGAGCTGCGGCAGGTGCTGTTTACAATGTTGATTTTTCTGAAACCGGTGGCGCGCTCTTAAGTAACGTCCGGTATAAAGTGTGTGCGGCTACGGGCCAGACAGGTACCGTGCTTAAAGATTGGACAGATATTGCAACGGGAATAAATGCCTCAGCATATACAACCGACTGGCAACTGGATTTTGCTTCGTTACAGCAGGGAGCGAATTACGTCTCGGTAAGCGCTTATGATAATGCGGGAAATACCGTTTCTCAAAATGATGTATTTTATGTAAAGAAAGATAGCGTGGCTCCGGGGATCACTAACAATCAAACGGGAGATGATACCTGGCGGACCACCGCGGGTACCGTTTATAATACGGATTTCTCCGACGCAGTTTCGCAGCTCTCGTATGTTCAGTATACGATATATTCTGCAACGGGGCAGACCGGAACCCAGATTAAGCCCTGGACTACTTTCTCATCTTCTATTAATTCCACTGACTATAACCCGGATTGGATCATTGACTTCGGTACCTGCCAGCAGGGAATCAATTATGTCTCCGTCCGTGTTTATGATAACGCGGGAAATACCGCCTCCCAGAATGATGTGTTTTATGTGAAGAAAGATACGGTTCCTCCTTTAGTTACCAATAACCAGACGGGGGACGATACCTGGAGAGCTTCTTCCGGGACAACCTATAATGTGGATTTTTCGGACACGGCCTCTTTACTCAATAATATTCAGTATGCGGTTTACTCCGGAACAGGTCTTACCGGTTCGCAGCTTAAGAACTGGACAAATATTGCAAACACGGTTAGCGCCTCCACCTATACTACGGATTTTACGATAGATTTTTCCGCCTGCCAGATTGGCGTGAATTATATTTCGGTAAGGGTTTACGATTACTCAACGCAATCGACGACCTTAACGGATGCTTTTTATCTGAAAAAAGACACCACCGTTCCTGTTATTACCAATAACCAGACGGGTGATGATACACAACGAAGTTCACCGGGTACGACTTATAATGTTGATTTTTCCGATGCGGGAGGGAGCCTCCTTTCTTACGCGCAGTATGCGGTTTATAGCGCCACGGGTTTAACAGGGTCACAGCTAAAGACCTGGACTAATATTGCTTCCGGGATAAATGCCTCGACTTATACCGCGGACTGGGAAGTTGATTTCGGCGCTCTTAATCCCGGAGCCACAAATTATATTTCTACACGGGTTTATGACAGTGCGGGAAACTCCGCGCAGACGAACGATGTATTCTATGTCATTAAGGCGGCAAATCTGCCCACCGTTACCGATAATCAAACCGGGGATAACACCTGGAGAACTTCAAATAACGGAACCTATAATGTCGATTTTGCGAGTACCAGCGGGGCTAACCTCGGGTACTTTCAGACAAAGGTAACCTCACTTTCAAGTCAGGGCGGTTCGGTCATTCAGGACTGGACCACGGTGGTTACAAATATCGGCGCGTTGAATTACACCGATAACTGGGCAATACTTGCTTCCACCTGGGCGGCTCTGGCGGAAGGTGTGAATAATGTTTCGGTCAGGGTTTATGATACCTCGGGTTCTCCCAATATGACCGAAGTCTCGGATGTGTTCTTTATAAAAAAAGATACGGTTAATCCTTCTGCTACAAATAATCAGGCGGGGGATACTGCCTGGAGATCCGCTTCCGGGACAACCTATAACGTGGATTTTTCCGACGCGACTTCTCTTTTAAACAATGTACAGTATATAGTTTACTCGGCAACAGGGCAGACGGGGAGTCTTATTAAAAACTGGACGGATATTGCAGCCGGTATCAGTTCTTCGTCGTACACGACGGATTGGACCGTGGATTTTGCTTCTCTTTCCGCGGGCACAAATTATGTCTCGGTACGTGTTTATGACTATGCCTCTTCGACAACCGTGATAACGGACGCGTTTTATATTAAAAAAGACGCAACTGCTCCTCTTATCACAAATAATCAATCGGGTGATGATACCTGGAGAGCCGCTTCCGGTGCGACCTATAATGTAGACTTTTCTGATGCGGGCGGATCGCTCCTGAATAATGTTCAGTATTCTGTTTACTCCGGAACGGGGCAGACCGGAACTTTAATAAAGGGCTGGACCGATATAGCGACAGGCATAAATGCTTCCTCTTATGATACTAACTGGCAGGCGGATTTTGCTTCTCTGCAGCAGGGGCTTAACTACATCTCTGTGCGGGCTTTTGATAATGCGACAGGTACAACAGTTCTAACGGATTCATTCTATGTGAAAAAAGATACCGTTGCTCCGGAGATAACAAATAATCAAACCGGGGATGATACCTGGAAGGACGCGGCAGGCACTTTGTATAACGTTGATTTTTCGGACAGCCAGTCGCTCCTTAAATCCGCGGAGTACGCCGTTTATTCCGGTACAGGACAAACAGGCTCCTTGCTGAAAGGTTGGACGCTGATTGCCGATAATATTAATGCTTCGACTTATACAGGTAACTGGGCAGTGGATTTTTCTTCCCTGTCTGAAGGTTTAAATTATGTTTCGGTAAGATCGACGGATAATAACACCAATCAGTCTTCTTTGACGGATGCTTTTTATATTAAGAAAGATACGGCGGGTCCCGTTATCACCAACAATCAGACCGGGGATACAACCTGGAGAGCCGGACCCGGCACTTCGTATGATGTTAACTTTACGGATAACTTCTCGCTTCTTTCTAATGTTCAGTACTCCGTGTGGACGGCTACCGGACAGACGGGTACAAATGCAAAAACCTGGACTGATATAGCCGTAAACATAAACAACGCGGCGTATACCGGTAACTGGCAGGTGGATTTTACGGCGCTTCAAAACGGCGAAAATTATGTGTCCGTGCGGGCTTATGACGCTCTGGGACATGTGACTACTTTGACGGATGCGTTTTTTATCAGAAAAGATGTCGGTTCGCCTGCTATTACCAATAATCAACTGGGAGATAATACGTGGCGGAATGCAGCAGGCACGGCTTATAATGTCGATTTTAACGATATTGGAAATGCTCTGCTTGACCGCGCGGAATACTCTATTTACTCTGCTACGGGAAAAACAGGATCTCTTCTAAAGAATTGGACAGTTATTGCTTCCGGTATAAATGCTTCTTCTTATACTGCAAATTGGCAGGTGGATTTTACTGCGTTACAGCAGGGGACAAATTATGTTTCAGTCCGTGTCTATGATAACGCCGGCAACAGTTCAGCGCTTGACGATGTCTTTTATATTTTGAAAGATGTAACTTCGCCCGCGTTTACCAATAATCAGACCGGTGATACTGCATGGCGGAGTTCTGCGGGTACGGTTTATGATTTGGATTTTTCCGATGCGGGGGAAAGTAAACTTTCTTACGCCGAATATACGGTGTACTCGCAAACAGGTTTGACCGGAACTCCGGTAATAAGCTGGACATTGATAGCATCATTAATAGACCTGAATTCCTTTACGACAAATTGGACGGTTGATTTTGCCTCTCTTGCCGAAGGTACAAATTATCTCTCGGTAAAACTACATGATTATTCGACAAATACAACAACACTTACGGATGCGTTTTATGTAAAAAAAGATACGTTAGGTCCGGGGATAACAAACAATCAGACGGGAGATAATACCTGGCGGAACACTGCGGGTACATCTTATGATGTAGATTTTGCAGACCCCGGGTCGCTTATCGCCTATATGCAGTACTCGGTTTACTCGGCCACAGGCCAGACGGGAACCCAGCTTAAGGACTGGACAAATATTGCCGCTTCCGTTAATGCCGCAACCTACACTACTAATTTTACCGTGGACTATATGTCTCTTCAGCAGGGGACGAATTATGTTTGTGTCCGCGCTTATGATAATATCGGAAACACTACTCTGTTAAAAGATGCATTTTATGTAAAGAAGGATACGGTGAGCCCTTCTGCTGCGGCTTCTTCCCCGACTAATTCAAGTACACTGACTTTCAACGTTGCGTTTTCTTCCTCGGATTCACCTTCGGGAATAGATTATGTCAGGCTTTATTATACGTCAAGTAACGGTGCGCCTTATACCTGGACAAGTTACGGTGACTTTACGACAAGCCCGGTTGCTTTTACGGCTTCAGCCGCGAGCGTTTACGGTTTCAGGGCTGTTGCTTTTGACCTTGCCGGAAATACGGATGAAACAAATCCTCCGTCTTCTTCGACCGGTCCGGAAAGCTCCACTGTAGTGGACTTGACTGCTCCTTCTATTTTAAACAGTCAGGCGGGAGATAATACCTGGAGGAATACGGCCGGAACGGCGTACGACGTTAATTTTACCGATGCCGGAAGTTCTAATCTTAATTATGCGGAGTACACCGTGTATTCGGGAACGGGACAAACGGAAAGCCAGCTGGTTACCTGGACGACTATTGCCACAAATATTAATACGGCTTCATATACAACAAACTGGCAGGTTAATTATTCTTCATTGCAGCAGGGGATCAATTATGTCTCCGTCCGTGTTTATGATAATGCGGGAAATTCTGCGGTGCTTACGGATGCGTTCTACGTAAAAAAAGATGTCACGGTTCCTTCGGTTACGAATAATCAGACAGGTGATAATACCTGGAGAAGCGCGGCAGGAACTGTTTACAATGTTGATTTTTCGGATAACGGAAGTCTTCTTGCAAGCGCGCAGTATGCGGTTTACAGCGGCACGGGACTTACGGGTTCGACGATTATCGGCTGGACAAATATTGCCTCGGCTATAAACGCCTCAACTTACACGGTGGATTGGTCTGTCGATTTTGCTTCTCTTTCTTCCGGGACGAACTATGTCTCCGTCCGTGTTTATGATAATGCGGGGAATCCGGAAACGCTTACGGATGCGTTCTATGTAAAAAAAGATGTCACGGTTCCTTCCGTTACAAATAATCAGGCGGGTGATAATACCTGGAGAAGCGCGGCGGGTACGGTTTACAATGTTGATTTCTCTGATGCCGGCGGTTCATTACTTGCAGCCGCCGAATACTCGGTTTGGACGGCTACCGGCAGAACCGGGATAATGAATAAGGACTGGACGGCTGTTGCTTCAGGTATAAATGCTTCTTCTTATACTACCGACTGGGCCGTTGATTTTACCTCTCTTTCTCAGGGTTCTAACTATGTCTCAGTACGGATAACTGACAATGCGGGCGGGAGCTTAATATCGGAAGATGTGTTTTATGTAAAAAAAGACAGTACTAATCCTTCTATTACTAATAACCAGACAGGGGATAACACCTGGAGAAGTATAAATGACGGAGTTTATGATCTTGATCTGTCGGATACCGGTGGAGCGCTTCTTTCTCAGGTTGAAACGAAAGTTTACAGCGGTACCGGGCAGACAGGGAGCCTGATGAAGGACTGGACCATCCAGCTTAGCGGGTTGAATGTCTCTTCATATACTTCCAACTGGGGCTTGGATGCCTCGACTTGGAGCGCGTTACAACAGGGTGTCAATTATATAACGGTAAAAGTTACCGATAACGCCGGGAATTCTCAGAGTTTAACCGATGCGTTCTATATAAAAAAGGATACTGCTGCTCCGTCCATTACCAATAATCAATCCGGAGATGATACCTGGAGAGCTTCTGCAGGAACAACATACAATGTGGATTTTTCCGACTCCGGGGCACTCCTCTCCTATGTTCAGTACAAAGTTTGCTCGGCAACAGGTCAGACGGGTTCAGTCTTAAAGGACTGGACGGATATTGCGTCCGGAATCAACGCCTCTTCCTATACCTCTGATTGGACACTTGATTTTGCCTCTCTTTTGCAAGGGACAAATTATGTTTCTGTCCGGGCGTATGACCTTATCGGAAACAACTCGTCACTCAATGATGTTTTTTACGTAAAAAAAGATTCCACGGCTCCTGCTTCTGTCACCAATTTTGCAGCTTCTACCGGCCTTGAAGGAGAAATAAATGTTTCCTGGACTGCGCCGGGGGATGACGGGGCAAGCGGAACTCCTTCCGGTTATCTGGTAAAACTTAAGACCTCCGGTAATTTTACCGGAACTGATAATGATTTTAATTCAGCGGCAGCTTACAGCCAGTCCTGGGGAGCTTCAAGCGCCGGCTCTTCGGAAAATCATGTGTTAACTGGACTAACTCCTGCATTGACCTATTACGTTGCCATAAAAGCATATGACAAAGCAGGCAATTATGGAGCAATATCAAATCTTACGGGTAATTTTGCTCTTACTGGATCTGATACGACTGCACCTTCTGCTATAACCAATCTGAATGCGGTAACAGGCGATTATCCGGGACAGGTTATTCTGACCTGGACTACGCCCGGTGATAACGGAAGTTCGGGTAACCTTCAATCTCCGGCAAACGGGGGGTATACAATTAAATATTCTGTTTCAGGCCAGATAAACAATGATACGGACTGGGGTAATGCGACAACTTATGCCCAGAACTTTGTACCGGAGCCGGCAGGAACGGGAGAGAGCAGGGTTTTGAGCATGCCTCTTTCAAATACAACTTATTATTTCGCCGTTAAAGCTTATGATGAAGTGCCGAATACTTCGGGCCTTTCAAATTCGAGCTCGGCTACTTCCGGAATGCCCGGCGCGGCTGCGGGAGTTATAATGTACGGCGATAGTACAAATGCTGCCCCGAGGTATATGAACTGGACGGGCTCCGCCTGGGATCCTCAGTTGAATGCCTCCAACGCTACCGGAAGTATAAGATGGGTTGCGGTTAAATCCTGCCCCGTGGTCAGAAATGAAAAGATAGCAGGGGTTCTTTCTTCCGACGGGACTTTGTCAATACTGCGCTGGAACGGGCAAACCTCCACGTGGACGACGGAGTTTACAAACACGGGTATAGGTTCTGTGAATAATATTTACAGGGGTTTTGATGTTGCTTATGAGCGGAGTACCGGTGATTGTGTTGTCGTTTACTCGAAGGGGACAACAACGAATGAAATAGGCTGTAGAGTTTGGAACGGAAGTGTTTGGGCTAATGAAACTACGGTTGAACTGGCTACTACCGGAATTGTACGGTGGGTAAGATTAGAGCCGAAGACGGGCGCGGAAACACTTGCGCTTGCAACTTTGGATGCGAATTCCGATATTTATGCAATGATCTGGAATGGTTCTTCGTTTGCAAACGGAAAAACTCTGACTGCTTCCGCTTCTATTGCAACAAGGCAGTGTTATGATATTGCCTGGGAGACAACTTCGGGAAATTGTATGATAGTTTTTGGCGATGGCAACACTCCTATGTATGATTATTGGAACGGGAACAGCTGGCTGGCCGTCCAAGGCGCAGCGCCTGATACTGCTTCGACGCTTAACTGGGTGCGTCTGGCTGCTGATACAAAACCGGGTTCAAATAATATAGCTTTTGCAAGTCATGACGGCTCTGCTGACTGGAATACTTGTATCTGGAACGGCAGTGCTTGGGGTGCTTTACCTGCTGAAGATTCTACTATGGCAGCAAGTACTTACAGGTGTGCGGATGTTGCATGGGAAAAAGATTCCGGAAAAGCAGTTTTTGTAGCTGTCGATGCTTCTGCCACGCAGTTCAGTTATATTACCTGGACTTCCGGCGGCTGGTCAACTACGCCGTCGGTGGCGCCCAAGGATACGTATATCTGGCCGTCAGTCCTTCGTATTATGTCTCTATACTCTGACCCCAATACTAATAAAATGACCCTTGTGGGTCTTGATACGAACGGAAATATAAAATCGCGTAACTGGACGGGTTCAGCCTGGGTCGGAGGTACCGCGCATAATACTGCAGCTTCGGACGCGGCATACGAATGTTTCGGAGTGGCTTTTGATAAACATGATATTACGCCTCCTTCAATAATTAATAATCAGGCTGTGGATAATACGTGGCGCACTTCCAATAATGGAAGTTATAATGTTGATTTCTCCGATGCCGGCGGCTCTTTACTTTCGTATTTTCAGGTGAAGGTCTGGTCTTCTACCGGTCAAACAGGTACAATGCTTGCCGACTGGAGTACGGCTGCAAGCGGGATCGCCGGAAGTTCTTATACTGCCAACTGGGCTCTGCCTGCCGGGGTATGGACCGCGATGCAGCAGGGGATAAATTACGTCTCGGTCAGAGTATACGACGGTGTCGGGAACACTGCTGAGTCGGCTGATGTTTTCTACGTTAAGAAAGATACAAGCAGTCCTGTCCTAACTAATAATCAAACAGGGGATAATACCTGGAGAACTTCAGCGGGGACGTCCTACAATGTCGATTTCTCGGATACGACTTCGCTTTTGAATACGGTCCAATATATTGTGTTTTCGGGAACCGGGCAGACCGGTACCACCATTGTTACCTGGACGAATATTGCCTCGGGTATTAATGCTTCTGCTTACACTGCTGACTGGCAGGTGGATTTTGCCGCACTGGCGCAGGGTACGAACTATGTCTCGGTCAAGGCAGCGGATTATGCGGGAATTATTACAACGACGAATGATGTTTTCTATGTCAAAAAAGATACGCAGGCGCCGGCTGTGGCAAATAATCAGGCTGGAGATAATACGTGGCGGACTGCTTCCGGTACGGCGTATAATGTTGACTTTACGGATTCAGGAAATTCATTGTTAAATTACGCAGAGTATTCCGTCTGGTCAGGAACGGGACAGACCGGTTCACAATTAAAAACCTGGACAAGCATTGCCACCAATATGAGTACTCTTACCTACACCTCTGACTGGCAGGTTGATTTTACCGCCTTGCAGCAGGGAACTAATTACGTGTCGGTCAGGGTTTACGATAATGCGGGTAATACGGGTTCTTCTAATGATGTATTTTACATAAAAAAAGATACGGGCAACCCCGGTATTGTAAATAATCAGCTGGGAGATAATACCTGGAGGACTGCAGCGGGAACTTCCTATGATATTGACTTTAATGACTCGACCTCGTTACTGTCTTCTGCTCAATATATTGTTTACTCGGCGACAGGTCAGACAGGAGCTACCGTGATTACCTGGACTAATATTGCGACGGGAATAAACGCCGGTACTTACACCTCTAACTGGCAGGTGGATTTTGCTTCCTTACAGCAGGGGAGTAATTATGTTTCGGTCCGGGTCTATGATAACTCCGGAAATACCGTGTCGCTGACCGATGCTTTCTATATAAAGAAAGATACTGCAAATCCGACCTTTACAAATAACCAGACGGGGGATAATACCTGGAGGACTGCAGCAGGTACGACTTATAATGTAGATTTTGCCGATACCGGAAATTCGCTTTTAGCGAACGCGCAGTACTCGGTTTACAGCTCTACCGGTATGACCGGGTCAACTATTATAGGTTGGACGGATATTGCTTCAAGTATAAATTCTTCTTCCTATACAACTGACTGGACGGTGGATTTTAACACTCTCGCGCAGGGCACAAATTACGTTTCTGTAAGAGTATACGATAATGCCGGTAATACCAACTCGTTACCGGATGCTTTTTATGTAAAGAAAGCCACACAGGTCCCGGTTATAACAAATAATCAAACGGGGGATAATACCTGGAGAATTGCGGCGGGTACGGCGTACAATGTTGATTTCTCGGATGCAGGCGGCTCGCTCCTTAATACCGCTTCCTATTCCGTTTATTCCGGAACCGGACAGACCGGCAGTATGTTGAAAAACTGGACAGCGATTGCTGCTTCTATTAACGCATCTTCGTATTCAATCGACTGGACGGTTGATTTTACTTCTTTACAGGAAGGTATAAATTATATCTCCGTAAAGGTAACAGATAATGCCGGAATCACTACGACGCTGCAGGATGCTTTCTACGTGAAAAAGGATACGGCTAATCCTGTTGTTTCAAACAGCCAGCTTGGTGATGACACCTGGAGGAATACTGCCGGGATGACATATAATGTTGATTTCTCGGATACCACTGCGCTTCTTGAAAATGCCCAGTATGCTGTTTATTCCGGCACAGGACTTACGGGTTCACAGCTTAAGGATTGGACTAATATTGCTTCAGGGATAAACTTAAATTCATACACGGCAAACTGGAGTGTGGACTTTACCGCGCTGCAGCAGGGAAGTAATTACATCTCGGTCCGGGTTTATGATAAAGCAGGAAATACCGCTTCCTTGAATGATGCCTTCTACATAAAAAAAGACACAACCACTCCCGGTGTTACCAATAATCAGACCGGGGATGCTGCCTGGAGAAATGTTTCCGGAACAACGTACAATGTTGATTTTACCGACAGCGGAAATTCTAACCTTTCTTACGTCGAGTATTCGGTATATTCCGCGACGGGAAGGACAGGGACACAGGTTATTGATTGGACAACGGTTGCCACCAGTATTAATGCGGATTCATATACAACGGACTGGAGCGCGGCGTTCTCTTCGCTTCTTAACGGCACTAACTATGTCTCGGTACGGGTATTTGATAACGCCGGGAATTCTGTTATATCCGACGATGTCTTTTATATTAATAAGGATACGTCTGTTCCGGCTGCAGTAAATAACCAGGCAGGGGATAATGCCTGGCAGAGTTCTGCCGGAAAAATGTATGATGTCGATTTTACGGACGCGGGCGGGTCGAAACTTTCTTACGCCGAATATTCCGTCTGGACCGCCACCGGGCAAACAGGTTCGAATCTGAAGGTCTGGACAACTCTGGCAAGCGGGATAAATTCTAATTCTTATACTTCTGACTGGTCGCTGGATTTTGCTTCCCTGCAGCAGGGGACAAATTATGTTTCTGTCAGAGTTTATGATTATGCCGGCAGTACAGCAGCAACGAGCGATGTTTTCTATGTAAAAAAAGATGTATCTAAGCCGGCTGTGTCAAATAATCAACTCGGGGATAATACGTGGAGAAGTACCGCGGGAACGCTCTATAATGTTGATTTTACAGATTCAGGCTCCAGTCTTTTGAACAATGTGCAGTACAAGATTTGTTCGGCCACCGGTCAGACGGGATCGGTCTTAAAGGACTGGACTAATATTGCTTCAGGAATTAATTCAAATTCATATACTTCCGATTGGGCAATAGATTTTACCGCTCTCGCCGAAGGTGCTAATTATGTTTCTGTAAGAGTTTACGATAACGCCGGTCTTACGGATTATTCTAACGATGTATTCTATGTGAAAAAAGATATTACAGTGCCTTCTTATACTAATAATCAAGCAGGAGATAACACCTGGAGAAGTGCTTCCGGTACTTTATATAATGTTGATTTCTCCGATGCGGGAGGGAGTGATCTTTCATATGCAGAATATACTGTTTACACTGCAACGGGCCTGACCGGGGTGCAGGTGAAAACCTGGACGACGATTTCTACAAATATTAACGCCTCTTCTTATTCCACGGACTGGCAGACGGATTTTGCCTCGCTTTATGAAGGGGTAAATTATATTTCCGTAAGAGCGTTTGACAGCGCGGGCAGCTCAGTAACTCTTGCCGATGCTTTTTATGTGAAGAAAGATACAGCCGGTCCGGTAATTACCAATAATCAAACCGGGGATACTTCCTGGCGGACTGCAGCCGGAACAACCTATAATGTTGATTTTATCGATAACTTCTCCCTGCTTAATAATACTCAGTACAAGGTTTGTTCCGCAACCGGCCAGACAGGTTCGGTGCTTAAAGATTGGACGGATATTGCTGCCGGTATTAACGCCGCTGCCTATACTGCCGACTGGACTGTTGATTTCACGGCTCTCCAACAGGGGACGAATTACGTCTCGGTGCGGGCTTATGATAATAAAAGCAACTACACGGGTACGACCGACGCTTTCTATATCAAAAAGGATACGACAAATCCGGGAGTTGCGAATAATCAACTCGGGGATGATACCTGGAGAAAACAGGCGGGCACTACTTATAATGTCGACTTCAGCGATAACCAGTCAGGTCTTTCTTACTCAGAGTATGCCGTTTATTCCGCAACCGGAAAAACGGGAAGTAATCTGGTTACCTGGACCACTATTGCAACGAATATAAATTCTTCTTCATATACAACCGACTGGCAGGTTAATTTCAGTGCTTTGCAGAACGGGATAAATTATGTTTCTGTGAGAGTATACGATAATACGGGCTATACTGCCGAAGTTGTCGACGCTTTCTATGTTAAGAAGGATACTTCTGCTCCGTCTATTACCGATAACCAGACGGGAGATGATACCGTGAGAAGCGCGCCCGGAACTGTTTACAATATTGATTTCTCGGACACCGGAAATAGTCTTATCTCTTATATGCAATATGCCGTTTATAACGGAACGGGACTTCAGGGTACTAATGTAATTCCATGGACGGATATAGCAACAGGTGTAAATGCTTCAACGTACACGGATGACTGGCAGGTTAATTTCGGAGCGCTCGAACAGGGTGTGAATAATTATGTTTCGGTGCGTGTTTATGATAACGCCGGAAACTCTGCACAGTCGAATGATTTGTTCTATATTAAAAAAGCTATCGGGCTTCCGTCTGTAGTTGACAACCAGACAGGCGACGATACGTGGAGAAAAACCAACACCGGAAGTTATAATATTGATTTCTTAAGCGGCAGCGGAGTTAACCTCTCCTACTTCCAGGTAAAAGCAACAAGCGCGCCGAATCAGGGCGGATCGGTTTATGCCGACTGGACCAATATCGCAACTTCTATTAATAGTACGAGTTATTATTCTGACTGGACACTGCCTGCCGGGGTCTGGAACGCTCTCGGGGAAGGGGTTAATTACATTTCCGTCCGGATATATGATGTAGCTTCCAATAATACCGTAACCGATGACGTGTTTTATGTAAAAAAAGACACCGTAAATCCCGGCGTTACCAATAACCAGGCGGGGGATAATACCTGGAGAGGTTCTGCCGGCACAGCGTACAATGTCGATTTCTCCGATTCCGGTTCGACGCTCAGTTCTGTACAGTACTCAGTCTATTCCGCAACAGGACAGACAGGCTCACAGCTTAAGGATTGGACGAATATCGCCTCGGGGATAAACTCCTCGTCCTATACCACGGATTGGACCGTTGATTTTACCGCTCTGCAGCAGGGTACAAATTATGTCTCGGTGCGCGCTTATGATTCAGCGGGTAATTCAATTACCTCTCAGGATGTTTTCTATGTGAAAAAAGACGGAGCGGTTCCCGGGGTCACCAATAATCAAACAGGGGATGATTCCTGGAGATCTGCTTCCGGAACGGCATATAACGTGGATTTTACGGATGCCGGGGGAAGTAATCTTTCTTATGCGGAGTATGCCGTGTATTCAGGTACGGGCTTAACCGGTTCGCAGATAAAAAACTGGACAACAATTGCCTCCGGTATTAATGTGTCTTCCTATACAACCGACTGGCAGGTGGATTTTGCTTCTCTTTCCGAGGGGACAAATTATGTCTCAGTCAGGGCTTACGATAATGCGGGAAATCAGGTTCAGGCAAACGATGCTTTCTATGTGAAAAAAGATACCATAAATCCGGGGATTACCAATAATCAAACGGGGGACGATACGTGGAGAGGAAGTTCAGGAACCGCTTATAATGTCGATTTTACTGATAACGGCTCGCTGTTAAACAATGCGCAGTACGCGGTATACTCGGCGACGGGTTTGACCGGATCTCTTGTAAAAACCTGGACCAATATTGTGACGGGAATAAACGCTTCTTCCTATACGACGGACTGGCAGGTGGACTATGCTTCTCTTTCCGAGGGGACTAATTATGTTTCGGTTAGGGTTTATGATAATAATACGAATAGTACGGTAGTTACCGACGCTTTCTATGTTAAAAAAGACACGCAGGGTCCTGTAATAACAAATAATCAAGCTGGGGACGATTCCTGGAGGAAGCAATCCGGGACGGCTTATGATGTCGATATTTCCGATAGTTCTTCTCTAATAAATAATCTCCAGTATTCCGTCTGGACGGCAACGGGGCAGACGGGGTCGAGTCTTAAAGACTGGACCAATATCGCGGCCGGAATCAATGCCACTGCTTACAATTCAAATTGGGTTGTTGATTTCTCCGTGCTCCAGGAAGGTACTAACTACGTCTCGGTACGGGCTTATGATTATGTCGGAAATACTTCTTCGCTTACGGATGCGTTCTATATTAAGAAGGATGTGACCAATCCGCAGATAGCAAACCAGCAGGCGGGGGATGATACCTGGAGGAACGAGGCGGGTACGGTCTATAATGTCAACTTTACGGATTCCGGTAACTCCAATCTTTCTTATGCCGAGTACAGAGTGTATTCCGGTGCGGGCTCGACCGGGTCGCTTGTTAAGGATTGGACAACTATTGCAGCCGGTATAAACGCGGCTTCTTATACGACTGACTGGCAGGTGGATTATGCAGCACTTCTTGAAGGTTCTAATTATGTTTCAGTGCGGGTTTATGATAACGCCGGTAATACCGAGAACCAGCAGGATGCTTTCTATGTAAAGAAAGATGTGACCGTGCCGGGTGTGACGAATAACCAGACGGGTGATGATACCTGGAGAAGTGCCGCGGGCACGGTATATAATGTGGATTTCACTGATGCCGGGAATTCCGGGTTAAGCTTTGTCCAGTATAAGATTTACTCCGCGACAGGTATGACAGGTTCTGTGCTTAAGGACTGGACAAGTATCGCGGCAGGAATTAATTCCAATTCTTATACAACAGATTGGAGCGTGGATTTCTCCGCTTTACAGGAAGGAACAAACTATATCTCGGTAAAGGCCGTTGATAATGCCGGCAGCAGCGTTACTGTTTCTGACGCGTTCTATGTTAAAAAGGATGTAACCGTACCGGGTGTAACGAATAATCAGACGGGGGATAACACCTGGAGAGCGGCATCCGGCACCGCCTACAATGTTGACTTTACCGATACGGGAAACTCCAATCTCTCTTATGCCCAGTACAGAGTGTATTCCGGTACGGGTTTGAGCGGGTCTCTGGTGAAAGACTGGACAAATATTGCCACCGGAATAAATGCAGCTACTTATACTACAGACTGGCAGGTGGATTACGCGGTTCTTCTTCAGGGTTTCAATTATGTTTCAGTCCGGGCTTATGATAATGCCGGTAGTTCCACGGGAGCGACGGACGTTTTCTATGTTAAAAAAGATACCGCCGGACCGGTTATAACCAATAATCAGACGGGTGATGATACGTGGAGAAAAGCGGCGGGTACACTTTATAATGTTGATTTCTCCGACGCCGGTTCTCTTCTAAATAACATACAATACAAAATCACAAGCGCTACAGGGCAGACAGGTGTAGTACTTAAGGATTGGACTAATATTTCAGCTTCAATAAACGCGTCTACGTACACTACGAATTTTACGATAGACTTTGGTGCTCTTTCGGATGGTTTCACTTATGTCTCGGTCAGGGCTTACGATAATCTGAGTAATGCTTCGGTAACAAACGACGTGTTCTATATCAAAAAGGACGTTCTTGTGCCTGAGATAACGGACAGTCAGGCGGGCGACGACACCTGGAGATCTTCTTCAGGTACAACATACAATATTAATTTCAGCGATCTCGGAGAATCAAATCTTTCATATTTCCAATACACGGTCTATTCAAATGCCGGGCTTGCGGGTACAATGATAAAAGATTGGACAACGGTTGCCTCTTCTATAGATGCTGCTTCTTATACCACCGACTGGCAGGTGGACTTTGCCTCTTTACAGCAGGGAACAAATTATGTGTCGGTAAGAGTATACGATAATGCGTTAAATACTGCGCAGACAAACGATGTGTTTTACGTCAAAAAAGACACGTCAGGGCCGGTTATCACGAATAATCAGACGGGTGATGATACCTGGAGATCTGCTTCAGGGACCGTATATAATATCGATTTCACGGATACAAATTCCCTGCTGAATAACGCGGAGTATGCGGTCTACTCCGGTACGGGACTTTCAGGCAGTCAGCTTAAAAATTGGACAGCGATTGCTTCCGGAATAAACGCTTCGACATATACGACCGACTGGCAGGTGGATTTTGCTGCCCTTCAAAACGGGACAAATTATGTCTCTGTACGGATCTCCGATAATCAGACTTCTTCAACTGTTCTTACGGATGCTTTCTATGTCAAGAAAGATGCGCTAGCGCCTTCTTTTACCAATAATCAGACAGGTGATAATACCTGGAGAAATACTGCCGGGACTGTGTATAATGTAGATTTCTCTGATACGGGGAACTCCAACCTTTCGTATGCGCAGTATGCGGTGTACTCGGCGACAGGAAAAACAGGCACCCTTATAAAGGACTGGACCAATATTGCGACCGGAATAAATGCTTCTTCGTATGCGACAGACTGGAGTGTTGATTATAACGTGCTTGCTGACGGGAGTAATTACGTTTCCGTCAGAGCTTATGATAATGCAGGCGGAGTTATTACTTCTGACGATGTGTTTTATGTAAGGAAAGACTCTACTTTACCGGTAGTTACCAATAATCAGGCCGGTGATAATACCTGGCGGAGTGCTGCGGGAACCGTATACGATGTTGATTTCACTGATGCCGGCGGTTCACAGCTCTCTTACGCGCAGTATACCGTATATTCCGGAACCGGCCTTACCGGTTCGACTATTAAAGCCTGGACGAATATTGCCTCGGGAATAAATGCCGGGTCTTATGCGACAAACTGGACTGTGGATTTCACCGCTTTGTCCGAAGGTACGAATTATGTCTCGGTCCGGGTTTACGATAACTCCGGAAATACGAAACAGCAAAACGACGTGTTCTATGTAAAAAAAGATACCCAGGGACCGACAATTACCAATAACCAGACAGGGGATACGGCCTGGAGGAATGCGGCCGGGACACTTTATGATGTAGATTTCACCGACAACGGTTCTCTTCTGAACAATGTGCAGTATAAAGTAACAACTGCGACGGGGCAGACGGGAAGCATCAGAAAGGACTGGACGGATATCGCAACCGGACTGAATGCCGCTACTTACACGACTAACTTTACGGTGGATTTTGCGGCACTGCAGGAGGGTGTTAATTATGTTTCTGTCAGAGCTTACGATAATCTGACAAATGCCGTATCGCAAAATGATGTCTTCTATATAAACAAGGACACAACAGCGCCGTCGGCTATCACTAATCTTTCGGTTTCTACGGGAGCGGAAGGTATTTTAAATCTCTCCTGGAAAGCTCCGGGGGATGATGCTGCTTCGGGAACTGTCAGCAATTATTCGGTAAAATATAAAACCTCCGCGCAGGGGAACTTTTCGGGGACTGATGTGGACTTTAATGCGGCTTCTACTTATACTCACTCCTGGGCAAGTTTTGTTGCGGGAGGAAGTACGGAAACGAGGAGTATAACGGGACTTAATGCAAACTCTTTGTATTACGTTGCTATAAAACCGGTTGATAAAGCGGGAAGTTTGGGAGGTGTTTCAAATCTTACGGGTAATTCGGGAACTACCGGTGCTGATGTTACTGCGCCGTCAGAGATAACAAGCCTGTCTGCGGTTACCGGAGATTATGCGGGAGAGGTAAATCTTTCCTGGACTGCGCCCGGGGACAATGGGACAGGCATTAACTTGCAGGCTCCGCCGAACGGAGGGTACACTGTTAAATATGCACCCACTCCTGTGACGAATCTGGCAACCTGGAATGCGGCGACTACCTATAGTCAATCCTGGACACCGGTTAATGCCGGGGTTACAGAAAACAGGACGGTTTCGGGTTTAACTCCGAGTACTACGTATTATTTTGCAATAAGAGCTTATGATGAAGTCCCAAATACAGGAACCTACGGCAATTCCCCTTCAGCGGTTTCCGGAGCTCCCGGTGCGGCGGCAGGGGTTATCATTTACGGCTCGGGAAGTTTAACAAATCCAAAGTATGAACTCTGGAGCGGGTCGGCATGGGGCAGCGAGCAGACTGCTACGGCGGCTACGGCTACCATAAGATGGGTGATTACAAAACCCTGCCCTGTTTTCAGGAATGAGAAAATGGCAGGGGTTCTTTCCAGCGGCGGCACTATGTCTGTCTTAAAATATGACGGTTTGACAAACTCCTGGCAGACTCAATGGAATGTCTCGGGCATCGGCTCAAATAACAGCATTTATAGAGGTTTTGATATTGCGTATGAACAGACAACGGGAAGATGTATGGTGGTTTACTCTACCGGTGCGGCTTCAAATGAGATAGCTTACAGGATTTGGGACGGTACCTCCTGGACGAATGAAACTACGTATGATGCCGGGACTACAGGTATAGTTTACTGGGTGAGATTGAAACAAAGAAGCGGAACTGCGGAAATAATGCTTGCGACTCTGGATGCTAATTCCGATATTTATGCTTTAAGATGGAGCGGTTCTGTATGGGGTAACGGTAAAACCCTTTCGACTGCGGCCGCGGTTAACAGTAAACAATGCTTTGATATTGCCTGGGAAAATACCTCGGGTAAATGTATGGTAATCTGGGGTGCCGGTACAGGAACAACGTATGATCAGTGGAACGGTTCGATATGGCTTGCGTCTCAGGGAACTGGGCCTAACATTGCGTCGACGGCTAACTGGATAAGAATTGCTTCTGATACGGCGTCGTCCTCAAACAATATTGCTTTTGCTTCACTCTCGGGTTCTTCAAGATGGGATGTCTGCGTCTGGACCGGCGCTGCGTGGGGCGCGCTTCCTGCGGCGGATACTACGATGGAACCGTCTGACGGATTTAGAGCTGATGTTGCTTTTGAAAAAAGCAGCGGCAAAGCAGTTGCGGTTGCCGTGGATTTTACTTCAACAAAACTTAGTTATATTACGTGGACTTCTGCGGGCGGCTGGTCTGCTACTCCGGCTGCGGCACCGAAAGATACTTATGACTGGTCTAACCATATACGCTGGGTTCAGCTTGAGCCGGATCCGAATCAGAACAAGATGACGGCTGTTGGTATAGATGAATCAGCAACCATTGCTTCCAGGAATTGGACGGGCTCTGCCTGGACCGGCGGGACTGTACATAATGCCGGAGCTTCAGATTCTTTATACAGATGCGCGAATATGTGTCTGGATATGCATGATACGAATCCGCCGGGTATGACCGATAATCAGGCAGGGGATGATACGTGGAGAACTTCAAATAATGGCACCTATAATGTGGATTTCTCGGATGCAGGTGGTTCGCTTTTAGCTTACAACCAGGTGAAAGTGTATTCAGGAACCGGCATGACAGGTTCGCTTCTTTCTGACTGGACAAATGCGGTATCCGGAATAAATAATAACAGTTATACAACCGATTGGGCTCTTCCTTCCGCAGTCTGGACGGCTTTACAGGAGGGTGTAAATAATATTTCCGTTAAAATAGTAGACGGTGCGGGCAATAACGTTATTGAAGCCGATAAGTTTTATGTAAAAAAAGATACCGTGGCTCCGGTGATTACCAATAATCAGTCCGGTGATACAGCCTGGCGAAACGCTGCAGGTACCTCCTATAATGTTGATTTTTCGGATGCAACCTCTCTGCTTAATAATGTTCAGTATACGGTTTATTCTGCCACCGGAATGACAGGGACAAATCTTGTGGCCTGGACAAATATTGCTTCGTCAATAAATGCCTCGACTTACACGACAAACTGGACTGTTGCCTGGTCGGCTCTGGCAGAAGGAACAAACTACGTATCGGCAAGAGGGTATGACAATGCGGGCTTGACCACTTTGACTACGGATGCTTTCTATATAAGAAAAGACACGGTGGCTCCTTCAAATACGACAAATCTTACCGCGGTGCCGGGAGTGTCCCGGGGACAGGTAAAACTTACCTGGACTGCTCCCGGAGATAACGGGGTTTCTGCGGACAATACAGCAGGGTCGTATATAGTGAGATATTCGACAAGTCCGATTGCCAATGATACTGATTTTGAAAATGCAACAGATTACCCGAATACCTGGGTGCCGGTAACAGCCGCCGCAGAGGAGACAAGATATCTGTCGGGTTTAACACCCGGAGTAACCTATTATTTTGCAATTAAAACAAAAGATAAGGCCAATAATTATTCTGCTCTTTCAAACAATCCGTCCTGCTTGCCGCAGACGGGTAATATACATATTAATGAGGTTTATTCGCTCGGAGCTTCAGCAGGCGCGGACTGGGTTGAACTTTATAATGACACCGGCAGTGATGTCGGTTTGAGCGGCTGGACTCTGGTTTATAACAGCGGAACTATAGCAAGCCCCGGAACGGATGTAGCGGTGTGGACAGGAAGTGCCGGAGTTACCGTCACAAACGGCAGTGTACTTACACTCGGCGTTTCGTCGAATTTGGACGGGAATAATATTAGATACGTGAAACTTAAAGATAATTCAAATACTCAGATTGATGTAGTGCAGTGGCCCGCCTTTACTGCAGGCGCATCAGATATTTCTTTTGCAAGAATCTCTGACGGCAGTAATTATCTTGAGAAAGATCCGACGCCGACTCAAAACGCGCTTAATGCGGTCACCGGTACCGTGAAAATAAATGAGATCTCATATCATCAGCTTGCGGATGAATTTATTGAGTTAAATAATACAGGAGGCACGGCGGTGACGCTTGCCGGATACATATTAAGAGGTTCTCAGTCCGTTTCCGGAAATAATCCCTACAGGAAACATTTTACTTTTACCAGAAATATAGACGCGGGTTCTTTTGCCGCGGTGGATAACAGCAGTACGGATACCGGGGCAAACAGCTTTACATATGAGAACTCCTTTGGAACAACGAACGGCCTTACCTCATCGGCGGATTTTGTTGCTCTCGAAAATGCTTCGGGCCAGGTGGAAGACAGGGCGACCTGGCAGTCCGGAACGCCTTCTGTCTATTATGATTATACAGGAACACTGGTTCTATATGCGAATTCTGCTGCGGGCGGTCTTTCTGCTCCGAATACTCTGGGCAGAAACGGGGTTGATACAAATGTTGATAACAGTGACTTTGGAAGTTTCGCGACACCGACAGAAGGGCGGCGAAATAGTGCGGGAACTCAGGTTTTGGCGAATACTTTTGGCTCTCCAACCATAAATATTTCAAGGAATTTTAAAATAAGTATCACTCTGGGCGAGAATTCTTCCGACGGGGTTAATGATACTTTATGGTTTGTCAAGACCGGCGGAAATACGGATACTAAATCTCCTCATGTGTTCAGGCTTTCTGATCTTGGTTTTAATACTGCGGTAACAGCTCCGCAAACAGTGACAGTTTCCGGCGCGGTAATCACCGATATAGAAGGAAATAAGATAGTTGACGGTGCGACGTATAAGTTAATACTCAATAGCGATACGGCTGACGGCGCGCCGGCTCAGGTTGTAAACAGCGCCATAACCTATGATGCTTCAATACCCACCGGAGTTGTTTCTGATACCGCTCCCGTTAACGGAAGTGCGAATAACAGCGAAAAGATCGCGCTCCTTAAAATTACGGTGACGAGTACCAGCCCTGCGTGGGGGAATAATATAGAACTGACATCGGTAAATGTTAAATTCACGGATGGAGGCGGAACTCTCCTTTCTACTGCCGGGGCGCAGGGGTTGTTTGAGAGCGTCAGTATATTCAGGGACAACGCGAATACGGGCGTTGCCGGAAGTTATGAACCCGCTTTTGATACGGATGTTCTTGCCGCGGTTCAGAACAGTTCCATATCCCTTGACGGAAGCGGAGTTTTGACAATGAATGTGCCTCTTCCTGACGGAAGTGAAGCAACGATACAGAAAGGAACAAGCGCAGTGTATTTTGTAGTTGCTGAACTTACCACAAATGCCGGTGCGGCTTCGCCGAATTCTTTTAAAGCAATTGTGGATGCTGATATTTACTTGAGGGATGCTTATTATGATGTTACGCAGGCTACGGCTGCTTCAGCCCCTGTTTCTTCGACCGGTGTTACGGTGTTTGCTCCCGCGCCGCCTCCTGTTGACTCGCAATATCCTGCTACTGTAGCAACGGCGGTTAACGAACAGATTACGAGTCCTGTCGCAATCAACAGGGACACAGAGCAGGGCCTGTTTATGGGTTCCTCCGCGGGAAAACTGTATGCTCTGAATAATGACGGGAGCGCTAAATGGACGGTGCCTTTTGAAACAACAGGCGCTATTAGTTCTGCCCCGCAGGTTACCATGGAAAACGGTAATACCTTCATTTATATCGCTAATGACGCGGGCTACATCTATAAGATAAAAGATCAGGGTACTTCCGGAACGACAACCGGAGGGTGGACGATTAATCTTGGCGCGGTTGTAAAGGCAGAGCCGATTATGACCGGCGGAAGTATTTATATCGGGGCCGCGAACGGTAAACTTTTCAAAATAGACGATGCTACCGGAAGTGTTATTTGGGATACCAGCACGGCGATTTCCGGGAATCTGACCGGCTCGGCAGCTGTTGATGAGTTTACTCCGGGTGTAAGCTCCTGCTGGATAGGCTCTGAAGGGGGTTCTTTATACAGAGTAAACACGGTAAACGGACAGGTCTTGAGTACGCTGACTACCGGTTCAAGCATAAAGTCCTCTCCGTTTATTGACGGCGGATACCAATTTGGAGCCTCAAATAATCTCTTCATACCCTCAACTGATGGAAAGATGTATTGCCGCTCTTCCGTAAATCTTACGTTAATCCCTGACGGGTGGAAGAATCGTGGTGGTCAGGAAGACGGTAATTATAATATAGGCAGCGCCATTGAAACGGTTCCGTTTTATTGGGCCTGGGAGTCTCCAAAAGCGCTTTATTTCGGCGCAAATAACGGAAAGATGTACAAGATTAACGGTGAAACCGGAACACCGATATGGGAGTTTACAACCGCCGGGGCGATAAAATCTTCACCTATCGTTTATAACGGGTGGGTTTATTTCGGAAGTGATGACGGAAGGTGTTATTGTATCTCTGCCTCTGACGGTATTCTCAGAAGCGGCTGGCCTGTGACTACCGGCGCTGCCGTGAAAGCAATGCCAGTTCTTGGCGGCTGGGATGACGGGTTTGGAGAGTATACAAATATTACATTTACTTCAACTGACGGAAAAGTGTACGCACTGCAGATACAGTAAAAGAAGCAAGTAAAGCAAAGACAGCAAGGACAGGAAAAGCAGGTAAAGCAAAAACAGAAAGTAAAGCACCAACAGTAGATACAGAAAAAGCAGCTGAAAAGTAAAAAAATGGAGATCAAAATGAAGAAAAAACTAAATGAAAGTTTAAGAGATTTTAGAAAGAAATCTATTTTTAAACATTTTCTTTCTGTATTTGCTTTCCTTGCTGTTTTCTCTTTCTGTGCTTTCCTTGCTTCTTCTGCTTTTTCTGCTGATTTCCGGGCTTTCAAGCGGGACTCAAAGCGGTCGGGGGCGGTTACTGAACAGGCCTATCCGGCTCTTACCTTGAAATGGTCTTACACAACACAGGGTGCAATAGTTTCTTCGCCTATAGTTTATCGCGGGGCGGTGTACTTCGCCAATGATGCCGGTGATGTGTATGCTATGACGGCTGATTCACTGACCGCCGAAGTAAAGTGGCAGTATTCAACAGATGGCAAAATAGTTTCTTCACCTCTGGCGGATGCAGGCAGGATATATGTCATTTCCCAGGACGGTAATCTTTATGCGTTTGATGCCGAAACCGGAGAAATTAAATGGACTTATAATATTGGCAGTACCGATTGTGCTTCTCCTGTTATTTATAACGGCAATATGTACGGCGCAACAGGTTATCCCAATAAATACATCTATTGTTTTAATCTTTCAACAAGGTCTATGGCTTGGACAAAACCCATCGGGCAGTACAGTTACTCTTCGCCGGCGGTATATAACGGTGTTGTTTACGTCGGGGCCAATGACGGGTGTTTGTACGCGCTTGATGCTTATTCAGGAGAGGTGAAATGGTTCTTTCCGACTGCGGGCGGGGTATTTCTTGCGACACCCTGTGTCTCAAATGACGGTAACGTCGTTTATTTTGCAGGAGGAAACGATGATAGAAAAGTTCATGCGCTCTTACTTAATAGCGACGGGACTCCAAAGCCGGGTTGGGTTTTAAACGATTTTGGTTCGGCGCCTGCTTTGCCTACGCTGGTATCTTCTATTACTGAGGCGGAAGGCTCAATATATTTTGTCAGCGGAATCACACCTGCAAAACTATATTCTTTGAATTCAAGCGGGGTTACAAATATGGCACCTGTTCCTCTCGGCAATGCCTCTACCACCGGTGTTGTTTCCACTCCTGTTGTGGCAAACGGAGTTATTTATGCCGGGTCTACTGAAGGTAAACTTTATGCAGTTGATATTAATGGTGATATTCTGGAAACTAAAACGGTTGAAGCTCCTATACTCTCTACCCCGGCGGTTGCAAACGGCTGGGTTTATGTGGGTTGCGGAGAAACCGGGGACGGGACACTATACGCTTTTAAAGCAGCAAAAGTTTCTGCAATTACTTATCCGGAAGACGGCGCGACCGTAAAAGGGCAGGTAATGCTAAAGGGTGTAATAGAAAATGCGCAGTTCAATAAATATACCGTAGAGTACAGCCTGGGCAATACCGCTGCCTGGGTAAAAGCAGGCGAGAGCACAACGCTGCCTGCGGTTAATAACCTCGTGAGTCTTGTAACGAGCGGCTTCCCTGAGGGGGAGTATAAACTGCGGCTTACCGTGGATGACGGCACTTCCTTAAATAGCAGGGCAATCATAGGGTTTTTCATTAACAACGTGATAACTGCCGGTACAATAAGTGCCGCAATCGGAGGTACTGTAACTTCTCCGGACGGTACGGAAGTTGTTTTCGACCCCGGAGCTTTGACAGAAGATGATACGGTGACTATTGATAAACCTGTGGTCTATGCAAATTCCGCTTACCCGTCTAATTTTACGCCGACGGAGGTTGCAAGATCCTTTACTCTTACGAAAGCTGCGAATGCTGTTTTTAAACAAAAAGTAACTATAAAAATCCCTTACGCGGATGTTGAAGTGGCGGGGAAATCAGAAACAAATCTAAGAATTGCGGTCTGGGATACGTCAAAATTGAAGTGGAGTGTGGTAAATACTTCCAAACCGAATACCGAGGAGAATTATGTGATTGCAACGGTCTCTCACTTTTCAGTTTATAGGATCTTCGAGTATAAACCTGGTGTTGCGGAACTTATAAATAAAGATACGGTATATGTTTACCCGAATCCTGCGCTCGGTGATATTACTTATTTTAAATGCTATCTCGGCGCGGATGCGGATATTACGGTGTCCGTATTTAATATCGCGGGCGAGATTGTAGCAGAATTAAAAGGAAACGGTTTCGGTGGGAATGGGGTTGACATCCCGTGGAACATTAAGGACTATGCCAGCGGAGTCTATATCTTCAAACTCCAAGCTATCTCAAAAGTTAATGGTGAAAGAAAATATGTCACGAAGAAGATGGCCGTGGTGCATTAAGCAAGTACAGCAAACAAAGCAAGAACAGTAAATACAGCAAGAAAAGGAAAAGATTAGGAACTTAGAAAAAAACAAGGGCGGGGTATATGGGAAATGCTAATGATTACAGAAAGTTGAAAGTATGGGTAAAAGCACATAGTCTGGCTTTAAAGGTTTACGATATTACAGATGAGTTTCCGAGGAAATATATGTTTGACCTTACTAGCCAGTTGCGTCGGGCGGCTTTGTCTGTTCCTACAAACATTGCTGAAGGCAATGCTGCTTTGCATCCGAAAGAATTTGTTCAGTTTTTGAATGTATCTATGAGATCGTCGGCAGAGGTAAGGTATTTACTTGACTTTGCTTTTGAGAAGAGTCTTGTTGAAGAAAATATCCATGATGAGCTTGTTAATCTTTGTGATGAGATTTGGAAGATGATTTGTTCCTTAATGGCTGCCGTCAAAGAACGACAGTATATTAAAAAAACAAATAATTCCTTTTTTATTCTGTTCTTAGCTGTTTCTGCTGTACTTGCTGTTTCTACTGTTTTTGCTGCCGAGATTCACCCCAATGCCGGCAAGACCTCAGCTTCTTTCCTTAAAATAGGCTTGGGTGCGCGTGCTATCGGAATGGGTGAATCCTATGCGGGTATTGCGGATGATGTCTATGCTGTTTATTGGAATCCGGCAGGATTGAATAATTTGACAAGTAATGAGTTTACAGCTATGCATACCGAATGGTTTCAGGATATCAGGTATGAATATGCTTCCGCCGCGCTTCGCCTTGATGCAAAGAGTGTTTGTGCTTTTTCCCTGGGAGGCTTGTATTTAGCAGGGATAGAAAGGCGTACGGTTATGGAAAATCCGGAGGACGGTCCTTCTTTGCCGGAAGGAACATTTGGGGCTTATGATATCCTGGCTGTTGCTTCATATTCGTCAAAGCTGGATGAATCCTGGACACTTGGTGCAAATATTAAAGGTGTCTATGAAAGCATTGATATATACGGCGGTTTTACAATTGCTTTAGATGTCGGCGCAATTTATAAGATTGTTCCAAATGTTAACATTGGAATGGTAATACAAAACTTTGGACCGCATCTTTCTATACGGGAAACCTCCTACTGGTTGCCGCTAAATATTAAAGTAGGGGTTGGATTTAAAATTCCCGAGGTTAATCTCACCGGAGATTTTGATATTAATCAGCCGATTGATAACTTTACAAAGTTCTCGGCAGGGTTGGAATATAATTATGATAATCTTCTTTTTCCAAGGATTGGATATCGTTATAGATTTAACGGTAATGAACTGGGGGAACTGTCCGGTCTGACGGCGGGGATTGGAATCCGGATTTCAGACTACCAGCTTGATTATGCTTTTGTTCCTTTCGGGGATCTCGGGGTTACGCACAGAATTTCCTTTACGGCGAGACTGGGAGGGGCAGCAAGTGAAGCAGGAAAAGCAGGTGCAGGAATTACAGAAAACGCAGAAAAAAAAGGAAATAAAAAAGGGAAAGTGCATAGCCTGTCCGCCGGTTCTTTGGCGGGCAGTCCGCCAATCTCTAAGGCGGAAAGGACAGCAAAAGAAGAAAATACGGTTGGAGTGGAAAAGGATATTGTGGACTTAGTGAAGGAACCCTTAAGATTTTCCGGTTTTCCGGATAATTCTATCATCAGGATATATTCTATTTCCGGAGATTTAGTCAAAGTCTTAAATAATGTTAAAGTGTGGGACGGAAAAGACAGCTCGGGGAATACGGTGTCTGCCGGCAGGTACATTTATGAGATCAACAGTAAACATTCCGGCAGATTTACTGTAAAATAAGTGCTTGGATTAAAGTTAACGGGGAAAACAATCTCTATCCGGAGAAACTCAAGAAAAAAGGGAAAGCCTGATTGATGGGAGTCAAATATTTTAAGTATACCGCAGTTTTTGTTTTTTTTATTACATTGACTGTATTTTTGCCCTTTGTCTGCCCTACGGTTTATGTGGGTGATTCAGGTGAGCTGATAACCGCCTGCTACGGACTCGGGATTGCGCATCCTCCGGGGTATCCGCTTTTTACGCTTCTTGGCAAACTGTTCACGTTTCTGCCTCTGGCAAGTATCGCTTTCCGGGTTAATATTATGGCGGTATTTTTTGGTTCCCTCGCCTGTACGGTATTATTTATTCTGCTTAATTCTCTTTTTAGCAGGCAATATGCGCTCCCTGCACTATTTTCCTCGGTCACGCTTGCTTTAGGAACCGTATATTTTTCGCAAGCCCTGCAGGCCAAGGGGGGGATCTACACGCTTAACGCTTTTCTTGCAGTTCTTTTATTAATTGCAGTCTTAAAATATTCCTATAAAAAAAATATCAGGTTTCTATATTTGGCGGGTCTTTTTATGGGACTGGCGCTTGCCAATCATCATACGTCACTTTTTCTGGTGCCGGTTGTGTTTTATTTGATCATAACGGACAGGAAAGACGGTTGGTTTATAAAAACTCTGGTTTTTTCCGTGATAACGGTTATGGTTGCGGGAGCTCTGTATTTGTATTTGCCTGTAAGGGCTTCTGCAAATCCACTGATTAACTGGGGTAATCCGCATAACATTGAAAGAACGGTATATCATATAGTCAGAGGACAGTACGGGGCGTTAACCGCAAATGCTTTTTCTTTTAACCGCGCGTTTGCAGAAATAGCGGTATTTTTTGAACTGGTGTTCAAAGAATATTATGCTTTCCTTCTGGCAGCTGTTCTAGGGGTTTATTGCCTGTATAAAAAGAAGAACATATTACTCTTACCCGTTATTTTTCTGGTTTTTTCAGGTCTAATTCTTCTGTTGGTACTTAACACGGATACGGATTACAAAAATATTGAAACATTTAAAGTTTTCTGCATGCTGTCCTTTCTGGGTATAGCCATCCTTGTGTTTGCCGGCTTTGTTTTTCTCTATGAGAAAAACAAATTACCGGCATTACTTATTTTTTCCGTATTCCTTCTTCCGGTTGCGGTCTCCGGCGTAAATACTGCGCGTTTAGATAAAACAGAACTTGCGTATAATTTTAATGTAAATGTACTTAAGACCCTGCCTGAAGGTTCCCTGCTCTTTTGCTACGGCGACAATATCATGTTTCCCCTGGTATATCTTAATAAAGTTGAAAAACTCAGAACTGATCTCTTTATCTATGATGACATCGGTTGTATTTTTAAGAATATTTATGGAGAGGACTTTGTACGGCTTTCTGACGTTGAAAAAAACAGCGTAAGAAGTACCGTGCAAATGGATCTTCTCCGGAATTTTCCGGGAAAAACATATTTTACGCTCGGAAGTTATCTCTCGAACTCAGGTATTGCTTCTGTACCCAAAGGTGTGCTGTATCTTGCGGAAGGACCGGCTTCCGGAAAAACGGAAATAGACCGGCTCTGGTCTTCATACGGGGATTTTGATAAAATAGAAAAATTTAGCGATTATCTTCTCCGGGATCTTTCCGCGCAATACTTCTATTTTCGGGCGGAGTATTATAATAACCTTAAAGATAAAGACCGGGCCGTCAAATACTTTCTCCTTTCTGCGGAAAGAGCGGGAGAACTGGATTATTTTACGGGGAATGTCTCAAGAAAGCTTACAGAAACAGGGCTTTACCGCGAAGCCTTGGATTTTGCGGGGAAATATAAAAATGCGTTTACGTTGTTAAGCGCGGGTATTGCTTCATATAAACAGAAGAACTTTGCAGCCTCTGAAAACTATTTTAAAGAAGCGGTCTCAATGCGGCCCGGTTTTGCCGAAGCTTATACTAATCTGGGTGTTGTACAGTCAGAAAAAGGCGATCTAGCAAAAGCGGAATATAATTTGTGCAGAGGTCTTGAACTGGAGCCGGGAAATATAAACGCGCTTATAGGGCTGGCTGTGCTTCATCTTAAACAGGGAAAGGCCAAATTGGCGGAGCTTGAACTTGAAAAAGCTCTTGGTCTGGACCCGTCGAACAAGATTGCTTTAAAATATCTGGAAAAACTAAAGAAGGGGAGCTGAAGATACTCAAAGAAGAGAAGTTTGCCATAGATACCTTTGTTCTGTCAAAACCGGAACTACCGGGCGGTTGTAAGCCGCACAAGCTTGCCTGGAAAAAAATAATTGCTCTGGCTGAAGCGCACTGGCTTGGTTTTTATATTTCAAAAGCGGTTAAAACTTTGAATCTACGTATCAGCAGAAAAAACCGCCTGGTTTTGGAGAAGTTAAAAAAGAGGGAGAAAAACCGGTTCCTGTATTTCCAAAGGAAGTTCCCGAAAATAGTAAAGGCTTTAAATAATAAAAAAATAAATTACGCGGTATTAAAGGGTGGTTACCTTGCTTTTGATATTTATCCCGCGGGTGCCAGATATTTGAGCGATATAGATATTATTGTGGCGGAAAAAGACAGTTTGGCAGCCGTCCGGTCCCTGTATGAAGAGGGTTTCAGGGAAGATAAGAAAAAATCTAACAAAACTGTGACCGTGATGACTGATGTAAACGGGCTTGAAGTGGAGCTGGCCGGCGAACTGGGAGTGCTGAAAAATATTTTGCCGGTCGAAGAGTTACTTTTACATACGGCAAAGGTGAAAATCGGAGGTCAAAAAGTTAGAGTTCTGAATTGCGAATATAATCTGCTCCATCTTTGTCTGCATGCTTCCATGACCCATTCTTTTTACGATATCTCAAAACTCGTTGATATTAATGAGTTTTTAAAGACCAAGAGAATTAACATGGAAAAAGTAGAAACCCTCGCAAAGAAAAAAGGGGTTTTCCGAGCTGTGTTTTTACCCGTAGAGCTCTGCGGTAAACTTTGGCAAAACAACATAGGATTAAAGTATAATATAAGTACAGGGCTTGCGGATAAACTGATCAAATATAATCTGGAGTCGGCTTTAAAAATAGAATACGATAAAAGGTCTGCTTTCTACGGCTACCTCATTCCTGTATTAATAGCCGATACCTGGAGTCTGAAGTTTAAGATGATTAAGGACTACTTAATCAAATGAAATTTACGATTGACGATTTACAATTGACAATTTTAGGAAGGCGAAATGAAACGATTCGCCGAATTGAATTTAATATCACGAACTTGTAAAGCTAATTTAACAAGTGCATTATAAATAATACTACATTAAATTGTCAATCGTAAATCGTCAATTGTCAATACTAAGGATGGCCTATGTCCGTTAAGGTAATCAAAATATCGAAAAGTTTCAAGAAGGGAAAGGAAAAGCTTTCTGTTTTCCGGTCTTTATCTTTTACCGTAAAGCCGGGCGAACTGCTTCTTCTTACCGGCAAAAACGGTTCGGGTAAAACCACTCTTCTGAAAATAATATCAGGTCTTCTTATCCCTGATAAAGGGGAAGTAGTGCTAAACGGCTTGTCTCCGGCGGCGGCAAGAAGAGAGATTGGCTATTTAGGTGCAGAGGAGCGAGCTTTATATTTTAAATTGACGGGCAGACAGAATCTGGAATTTTTTGCAGAACTTTACAATGTGGATGCTAAAACTATTTCAGATCGTATCGAAAAACTGAGTGAACGTCTGAAAATGGAGAGCTATATTGATTTTCCTGTCGAGAACTGTTCTCTTGGCATGAAGCAAAGAATTTCTATTGCTAAAACATTGATACATCATCCGGATATATGTCTTTTTGATGAGCCGCTAAAGGGTCTGGATAAAACGGCAAAAAAAATATTTATCGAGCTGCTCAAGCTTCTGCTTAAAAATAAAAATACCATCATAATTGCAACGCACAATGAAACAGATTTTAGAGGCATAAAATACAAGGTCAGGGAGCTGGGTCTGTGAGTGCGCGGGCATTTATTAAAAGGGATTTTCGGATAGAGAAAAATTATAAGCTGGCTTTTATTTTAAAGCTGGCCGGTATGTATCTGTATCTTTCCATATTTTACTTTATGGGCTTCTGGCTTGAAAAAAGCGGTGCCTTCTTTTTGTCGGTGTTCCTCGGGATTATTTTTGCAAATTTACTGCTTGTCCCGCTGAATGCATTTTCGGAGGGGCTAAGAAAAGAACAGCTCTATGGAACAATGGAAAGCTTGTTTCTTTCTTCAAAGAGTAATTTCAGCCTTCTTTCCGGAGTGGTTTCATACCCGTTGGTTTATGGGTTTCTGGAAACAGTTATCTATCTTGGGGCTTTGTTTTTTATTCCGCTACCGGGTGAAATAAATCTATTTCTGCTGCTTTCCGGTGTTGTTCTGGGGCTTTTTTCCCTGGCTGCACTGGGAATCATTTCAGCTTCATTTATAATGGCTTTTAAAAGAGGTGATCCCATAAATTTTCTTTTAAATGCAGCTCTTACTCTGCTGGGAGGTGTGTTTTTCCCGGTCAGCGTTCTCTCCGGCTGGCTTCTTAAACTCTCATTGCTAAATCCAATAACACATGCTCTTGAACTCATCCGTATCGGGTTTGGCTTTAAAAGTTCTCTTTCCTGGTCGCCGCAGTCAAGCATTATGTTCCTTTTAATATTTTCTATAGTTGTTTTGCCTGCTGCCTTTTATGCTTTTAAACTTGCAGTCAAACACGCCGGAAAAACCGGAAGCATCGGAAAGTATTAAATGAAACGGACATAAGTAAACCCTGAATATTGTAAAAATGCTGATATATATTGCATTTTTTGGAAAACTTTGTTAAAATCAATAAGAAGCAAGGAAAGCAGGGGAAGTAGAAGAAGTAAAAGAAGCAAGAACAGAAAAAAAAGGTCTATTTCTAACGTTTAGCTCCTTGTATTTTTATCGGTTTTGTTTCGAGTTTCGAGTTTTCCGCCTACGGCGAGATCTCGCTTTAAACGGACGAATTTAGTGCTTCTAATTTACGATTGTGAAGGAGCCTATTATGATACTAGTTGTTGATGACGAACAGGATATATGCGATGTTTTGACGATATTTCTCAAAAAAGAGGGATACGAGACGGATATAGCAAAACTCGGACGTGATGCGATAACGAAATTTAAAGAAATAAAGCCCACTCTCGTCTTTTTGGATATTAAACTTCCGGACATTGACGGTATAGAAGTACTTAAGAATATTAAAGAAATAAACCCGGGAATACCTGTGATAATGATTACTGCTTTCAGGGACGCGGAAAGAGTGGTTTCTGCTTTCAGGCTTGGGGCTTACGACTGCATCTTTAAGCCGTTTGATTTTAAATATATAAAGACTGCGATGATGACATCGATAGGAAATAAAAAATAATTACTAGTGACTAATGACTATTTAATGAAGGCGAAAAAGAGCTTTCGCCGCATCTATTTAAGAAAAAATTAAATATTGGAGGAGGCTGTTTTCCTCTTACCATAAATAGTCAATAGTCATTAGTACTTAGTCAATTTTCTTTTCAAAGGAAATCATGTATTTAGATTATTGGAAATTACAGAAAAAACCTTTTGAGAATACGCCGGATCCGGCATTTTTTTATCTTTCTCCTCAGCATGAAGAAGCGCTTTCCCGCTTACTTTATGTAGTTCGTGAAGAAAAAGGGCTGGGGCTCTTAACAGGAGTTTTTGGCTGCGGTAAGACGCTTCTTTCCCGTGCTCTTAATATGGAGCTGGAAAAAGATATTTATAGAGTGGCTTTCATTACCAATCCAAGAGTGGAAGATATTGATTTGCTTCGTTTGATAGCTCATAACCTGGGAGCGCCCGAACTTCCTGTCAGAAAATCAGATATCCTTATTACGCTTGAAAGGCTCATTGCAAATAACTGGAGAGACAAGAAGAAGACTGTAATTGTAATAGATGAGGCGCATACGATAGAAGATGTTAGGGTATTTGAAGAAATTCGACTGCTTCTTAATATCCAGCTCGAAGATAAATTTCTGGTAACGATACTTTTAATAGGTCAGCCGGAACTTCGGGAGAAACTTGAATCTAATAAACAATTGTCGCAAAGAATAGCGATGCGTTACCACCTCGATGCTTTAAGTTCAATAAACACGGCGGATTATATAAAATATAGGATGAAAGTAGCAGGTGCGACAAAGGAAATATTTACTGCGGATGCCATTAATCTCTTGTATCTTCGTTCAGGTGGAATCCCGAGAAGAATTAATCAGATTTGCGATATGGCTCTTATGGTAGCGTACGGTAAAACACTCCCGCAGATAGATATGTTTGTAGTGCAGGAAGCGATAGATTCATTAGGCGGAGCGGATTAAACTGAAAGTTTATAAGGTTTGTAAGGTTTTTAAAGTTTGTAAAGTGAAAAGATCTTGCGAATTGAAGATTGAAAATAGGATTATTGGTATAAATTCAACGATTTTGTTTAAGATTTAGTTATTAAGTATATTTTGTTTGTTTAGAATTTAGTGCTTAGACCTTAGTTATTTTCTGTTTAGAGTTTCGAATTTATGCAGGCAAACAAAGGAAAAGCGTTATTTCAAAGGAGTTATTATGCGTATACTCGCAATAGGTCCTCATCCTGACGACATAGAGATTGGTTGCGGCGGCGCTTTGCTCATTGCAAAAGAAAAAAAATATGATATTAATCTTTTGATAATGACCCGGGGGCAGGCCGGCGGTGATTCGGGAAAAAGAATAAAAGAACAGGATAAAGTCGCAAAGATTTTGCATGCAAAATTGCACTGGGGCGGTTTAATAGATACAAGAGTGGAGTTAAATAGAGAACTGATCCAGATTATGGAAAGAGAAATAACTAAAATAAAACCAGATATTATTTTTGTACCTTATAATAATGATACGCATCAGGACCATCGTAATATTTCGACGGCGGTTGTAACAGCTGCCAGATATCAAAAAAATGTGCTTTTTTATGAAGTGCCTTCCTCTATTGAGTTTTTACCGGTAGCTTATGTTAATATAACTTCCGTAATAAATCGCAAGTTCGAGCTCTTGAAGGCGCATTCTTCGCAGGTTCATAAAACAAAAGTTCCCGGACTTAGCATTTTAAAAAATGCGGAAGCTAATGCGATATTTCGCGGAGTTCAAAACCGGGTAAAATACGCCGAGGGTTTTATGCCTCTAAGGCTGGAGCTGACAAAGTTTAGATGATAAAAAAAATACTGTATTTCTCTGCTGGAGCAGGCGCTCTTTATCTTTTAATGCCGTTTGGCGGAACCTGGTTTTATGCTAACAATCTCAGAAGCATCTATGTTCTGCTTCTTGCTTTTCTTCTTGCCGTAATATTTACCCCTCTCGCGATCAAAGTTGCATTTAAATTTAGTATCCTTGATATTCCAAATGACAGAAAGATTCATTTAAAGCCGATACCGAGAATCGGAGGGCTGGCAATATTTCTTGCTTTTCTTATTGCAGTCGGGAGGAATTATCATTTTCCTAAAGAGGTCATAGGCCTTTTGTCCGGGCTGGTACTTGTCTTCGCAGCGGAGTTCCTGGATGATATAAAAAGCAATTCTGCTTTTCTCCGGCTTGGGGCTCAGGTGGTTGCTGTTATTATCCTGATAATATCCGGAGTCTATATTACCGTCATTCCTGAATTTCCGGGTTCTGTCTTTTTTGATTATCTTCTGACCGTATTTTGGGTAGTAGGTATAATTAACGCGGTTAACTTTCTTGACGGGGTCGATGGTCTGGCTGCGGGTCTCGGGATTGTCTCAGGACTCGGTTTTTTTGCAATAATATATATATCCGGACAGCTTGAACTTTCATATCTTCTTCTGGCCTTTCTCGGGGCTTCTATCGGATTTATTCTGTTTAATTTTAAGCCTGCCAAAATATTTTTGGGTGATTCCGGTTCGTCAACTATCGGTTTCCTTCTTGCAAGTTTTTCCATTATTGGAGTATGGGATAAGAATAATGTCATGATAGGTGTGGCAATGCCTGTACTTATTATGGGAATTCCAATATTTGACATGCTTTATACGACCATCTCCAGAATTAAAAACGGTTCTGTCTCTACCTTAAGAGAGTGGATAGAGTTTACCGGTAGAGACCATTTTCACCACCGTTTAATGCATATCGGATTCTCTCAGAAGGCGACGGTGATTTTTCTTTACGTGTTAAATCTAATTCTGGGGCTTTCAGCTCTGGCTTTGACCCGTGCATCAGAGAAAGAAGCTCTGTTATTACTTTTTCAGGCTGTCCTGATATTTGGAATAATAGTTGTCCTTATGAGAGTGGGAAGGAAAGTAGAGTAAGTATAAACTCGAAATTAGAAATTTGAAACTCGAAAAAGAAGCGTTGATAAGATATTTGAGTAAAAATAGAAGAATAAATAGGTTATATCTGTGTCATCGCGGTTAAGATCTGTGCCATCAGTCCAAAAGGTGCTTTTGGACAAATTTTGGAATTGTTAATGTAATTGATATTGTATATAATATAGTAAGTAAAACTGTTTGAGGTTGTTATAATGTATATAATAACCTCAATAATTAGTAGTCATTAGTACTTAGTAATTTGTTTTCAGTGGGGTTTTATGAAACTATCGAAAATAATGCCCAAGGGACCGCCGAAGCCGGTTGAACCGCCTGTGGAAACTGTGCCTTTGGTCCCTGAGTTAAAACCGCCGGGTACGAGCATATTCAAAAGTCCTCTCATTGAGAAAGGACTGTGCTCTTCGGTACCTTGTGGTTCTCCCGTTACTCCTGTTGTTTCCGGTGAACCTAAAAAAGAAATAGAAGTTCCTCAAAGGATTGTGGAAAATAAAACTGTAATTTCTCCTTTTCGTAAAGATGCCGAAAAAAAACGGGCTTTAAGTACCTATAAAATGCTTATAAATTTTTCTCGGGAAACTGTAGCCCTGAATGGCAAAGGTGATTTTGCTGAGGTAAAAAGCAGCGCGGAAAACGTAGTAGAGGTGGTGCTGGAAGAACTTGAAAAAGGTAATGATGAACTTCTTGTTTTGACTGCAAAAACTACAAATGATAATACGATGTATTCTCATTTGTCTAATACTTGTATTCTTGCAATTCGACTAGGGCTGGGTCTTACTTATTCAAAAGAGAAATCACTCTTTCTTGGAACGTCTGCGTTGCTTCACGAAGCCTGGGGCGGGACACATATTGATTTGACAAAAGGAGTCATAAAACAGCGCGACAATGAGAGGCTTACAAGGGAAATTTACGAGCAGATACAGACAAAGGATTTTGCGGGCAGTATTTATGATACTAAAGAGCTTAACGAAATGGCAAAGGTAATAGGTCTTGTTGATATTTATGAAGGTCTGTCCCATCCCCGCAAACTTCGGGAGAGGAAGCTTCCTCATGAGGTGCTTAAAATGTTCATACGGTCCTCTGACGAAGTTTTCGAGCATTCTGTGGTGAAAAAATTAATAGAAGAACTGTCTATCTATCCGCCCGGAAGTTATGTGCGTCTTAACAGCGGTCAAATAGGCTTTGTAATCAAGGCAAATAAAAAATTCCCGACCCGTCCGGTAGTAGAAGTTATTTTTGACAGAGACGGAGTATATCAGGAGAAGCCGCAGTATGTGAATTTACTGGAAAACGCCATGACACAAATAAGTGACGCAGTAGACGAGGATAAACTTTCAGGGCTTGATAAAAAAGGTCTTATGGAAATTTCCATGCACAAATGGTGGACTGAGTGAAACAGATGCTCGGAAGAGCAGATGCGCAGAGGCACAGCAAGTTGAGCAAAGGTATAAATATCTAACCATGAACCCTTTGCGAAATCCGCCTAGGCGGAAGAAGCAAGTGCAGAAAGGGAAGAAAGTGACAAAAACTTGCTATAAGCTTTCGTGATGTGTTTTTGTCATCCTCGAGTGTTTTTATCGGGGATCCAGTGTCTGGTGTTTGTATCAGTGGAATCCTGTAGCTTTGTAATCTCTACGAGAGATCCGCCAAATATAACTGGCGGAAGTGGAATCGAATTTAGAAGGAGATGACTATGATGAAAAAATTATTAGTTCTAATTTCGCTGCTGTTTGTAACGTCAGCAGTGGCTCAGAGTGCAAAAGACATTTCTTCGGATTTTAATAAAAGCTTTACGACCTACACTATTAAAGCCGGAGATACATTAAATATTGTAATTACTCCCACCGACGATCTTTCCAAAGAAGTGCAGGTGCAAAGTGATGGTAAGATAACATTAAAACTTATAGGTGAAATCCAGGCCTCAGGGATAACCTTGAAAGAGCTTTCTAGCAGAATTGAAAAAGAATATGAAAAATACGTTACAAAACCAGTGGTTTCAGTAACATTGAAAGAATTCGGCAAGCGCAAGGTTTATGTCATGGGGCAGGCAAAAGGTTCAGGAAGTTATGATTACCGTGACGGTATTACCGTGCTTGAACTGGTATCTTTAGCGGGCGGCTTTTCAATAGAAGCCGAGCTATCTCAGGTAAAAGTATTCAGGGGCACGGGAGATAAGAGAACCATATTAGAAGTGAACATGGAAGATGTAATAACAAAAGGCGAGCTGAAGAAGGATATTCAACTTAAACCCGATGATATAGTTTATGTTCCGCAAAAAGGTGTGGCCGGCTGGAACTGGTTTTTGAATAATGTAATGCCGACGGTCTACCTTGCATCAACAGTAGTAACGATAATACTGCTTTTCAGGTAAGCGCAGAAAAGAAATTTACGATTTACAATTGACAATTTAATGAAGGCGGGAAAAAGCCCCGCCAAATTGTGAAAAACAGTGAGGGAGTTGAGCAAAGGTTTATATGTAAAACCATGAGTCCTTTGCGAAATCCACCTGGGCTGATAACCTGAGTAACGTGCTACGTGTAACAATAGTTTTAGGTGGTTTTATAAATAATACTACATTAAATTGTCAATTGTAAATATCTTTATGGAAGGAGCCTTAATGGTCATAGAAACAGAAGAGCTGACAATATACGATTACTGGCGTACGTTAACTAAGCATAAATATATTATACTTTTCACTTCTATTGTTCTTCTGGTTGCCACTTATATTTTTACCGACCTGCAAAAGGCAGTCTACAAGGCAAGTTCTTCTATTAAAATAGGTGTGCCGGAAAATAATATGATGATGCCAAGTATGGGCGTGGATACAATCGGCTCGGAAATCAGAATAGTTAAGAGTGAAGATGTGATAAGAAGAGCTCTTATAAAAACCAGATCCAATAAAAGCGTCATGGATGTTATGGGGGAGCTGGAGGTGGAGCAAATCGGTTATTCCAATATGATACAGATTACCGGTTATTCTGATAAAGCAGAAGTAGCCGCTATGCTCGTGAATGCCATTGCGGAATGCTATATAGAAAAGAGTTTTGAAGAAAAAAGCAAGGCAGAAAAAGAGCAGAAAAAATACATTCAGATACAGCTGGCACAGCAGGAGAAGGAACTTTTCAAGGCGGAAGACAGCTTAAAAGTTTTTAAATCCAAAGGCGGTATCTCGGGTATGGCGCAGGCCTATGCCAGTAAGCTTATTGAACTTAATTCCCAGATTTCTGCGCTAAAGCGCCAGTATACGGAAGAGCACCCGGAAGTACAAAAGAAAAAAGAAGAGATAAAGTACGTGGAAGAAAAAATAAAAGACCTGTCGGAACAGGATAGTGAGCTTATAAGACTCAGCAGGGAAGTTTCTATTAATGAATCCCTCTACAATAATCTCAGGACCAAATATCAGGAAGCTGAAATAGCTGAAGCCGGAAAAGTCGAAACTTCGACTATTGTAAACAAAGCCATGGCGGCAAAATATCCTCTAAGGCCGAATAAACAGTTAAATATGATAATTGGTTTGCTTCTCGGTATAATAATAGGCTCGGTGGCGGCGTTTTTCATGGAAAGTCTTGATACCACTATCGGCTCGGTTGAGGATCTGGAAAGCTTTATTGGTCTTCCTGTTGTCGGAATAATTCCCAAAGCCACGGACGAATTGGAAAAAAAAGGCGGACTGCTGGGACGCCTGTTTAAGAAAAAAGATAAAGACGCTTATTTAAAAAGACATCTTATACTCTGGTACTCTCCGAAGTCAGTACTTGTCGAAGCGTATCATACTCTTAGGACAAATATCTCTTTCATGGTGGCTAAAAATAAAAATAAATCATTGATTTTTACAAGCTCTGGTCCTGCGGAAGGTAAGACCTTTTCAATTATTAATTATGCTCTTTCCTCGGCAGAAGCAGGCATGCAGGTGGTGCTGGTGGAAGCGGACTTAAGAAGGCCTTCTATAAATAAGATATTCGGGCTTCCGAGGGAAAACGGGCTTTCCGATGTTTTACTCGGGAATATTACCTGGAAAGAAGCGCTTAAAGGGACTTCCGATATTTTAATGAGCGGGCTCAAACTGGATAATATTATTAAAGTTCCCGGGATTGAGAACCTGAAGATCATTACCTGCGGCAGAATGTACACAAACCCGGTTGATATTATAAGTTCCGCGAGTCTTGATAATTTACTTACGGAACTTAAAGCAAATTTTGATCTGGTTATTTTTGATTGCCCTCCTGTCCTTCTTTTTGCGGATTCCACTATACTTGCTTCAAAAGTTGATGGCGTTGTACTTATATATCAAGCAGGCCGTACTTCCAAACTTGCCTTAAGGCGCGCGAAATCCCAGCTGGATAATGTTCATGCCAATATTCTCGGCATAGTTCTGAACGATGTTAACATTAAAATGATGCCGCATTACGGCAGTTATTATTACAGTTCCAGATACTACAGAGAAGAAAAGAAAGACCCCAAAGATGGCTAAGTATAAGCTGGTTTTTTTTGCAGTATTTGCTCTGATAGCCCTCTTTATCGCCTTTTTAATCCCTCAAGCCAACTCAGGTGTCTTGCTCGGTATAATCCTCGGACTGTTAGTCGGAATAATCGCATTTTTCAGAATAGAGTTTGGAATTTATATTCTTGTTTTTTCCATGATGCTCTCCCCGGAAATCAAGCTTGCTTCTGTTCCCGGACGGGATGTTGTCTTGAGAGTTGATGATTTTATTCTCATTATAGTATTCTTTGCCTGGTTTGCAAAAATAGCTATAGATAAAACAACAGGTCTTCTGAAAAGCTCACCCTTAAATGTCCCTGTTGTAGCTTATACTTTAGCGTGTGTTGTTTTTACCCTGAAAGGAGTAATTATCGGAGATGTAAATTTTGTAAAGGGGTTTTTCTACGTATTGAAGTATGTTGAATACTTTCTGATCTATTTCATGGTCAGCAACGTCGTAAAAGATGAAAAGGAAGTGAAGCGCTATCTCTTTGCAGCGCTTGTAACACTGGTTATTGTAACTGCTTATGGTTATACTCAGCTTGGCTCAGGCCAAAGAATAACTGCGCCTTTTGAAGATCCGATCGGGGTTGTGGCAACTGCCGGTGAACCTGCTAGTTTAGGCGGCTATTTTATTATGGCGTTGGCGATTTTCACAGCTGTCATATTAAACTATAAAAATAAGATAAAAAAACTTCTTGCGTTGGCGGGTTTTGCTTTTATTATGCCGCCTTTTTGGCAAACATTGTCCAGAGCTTCCTATATCGCATTTGGGATAATGATTCTGTTTACTCTGTTTCTAACTAAAAAAAACAGGTTAACGTATTTCTTAGTATTACTTGCGGCGGTTGTCATTGTGCCTTTGATTCTCCCTGCAAACATTACCGAACGGGTGCGTGAAACCTTTCAAGGCAGGCAGATAGACACAGGAGCGGGAAAAGTTAATTTTGATGAATCAAGTATGGCCAGAATTGAGAGCTGGAAGAATCTCGTAACAGTGAAGCTTCCAAAGCATCTGCTTACCGGCTATGGTGTGACCGGAGTAAGTTTTATTGACGGTCAATATTTTACAGTGCTTGGCGAAGTTGGCATTATCGGGTTTGCATTGTTTTGCTGGATGGTTTTTGCCATTTACAAAATGGGCTACAAGACGTACAAAATATGTCAGACTGAGTTTACAAAATCAATTGCTTTTGGATTTTCCGTTTCTTTCATTGCACTTTTATTTCACGCTCTGACCGCGAATACTTTTATTATCGTAAGAGTTATGGAACCTTTCTGGTTTTTATCGGCGTTGGTTGCTGTATTATATAGGGAAAGTTCTAAAAACATCGATGTAAAGCTTCACTGAAATAATAGTAGATTTGATATTGCAGGATATAAATAGTGTTTTTGTCAATAAATGAAAATACGATCAGATAAAGAAAAGGAAACGAAAAATAATGAATAATATAAAGGAAGAACATTTAAATATAAGAATTGCCAAAGGAATGGCGTGGAATTATATTAACAAAATATTAGAATTTGGTCTTGCCGCTTGTTTCTCGATAATTGTAGGGCGGACTCTTGGTCCGAAGACATATGGAACGTATAATCTAATAATGACTTTTGCCGCCACCTTGCTTCTTTTCTTTTCGTTTGGTTTTGAATCTGTTTTGAACAAGTTTGTTCCGCAGCTTAATAGAGCTGAATCTTACGGGAAAATGCATAATCTATATAAAAATCTATTAATAATACGATTTGCAATATTATTGGTTATATCTGTTATGGTGTATTTTGCAGATTCTTTTTTTTCTGACTATTTTTCGGAAAAAGCTTTCTTAAGCTACCGCCTTTTGATTGTAGGTATTTTGCTGTCTATAGGATTAAGAGATATGGTACTGGCATATTTTACTTCGCTATTGAAGATACGCGAGCTTACCATAATTAAAACAATTTCACAAGTATTCGGATTAGTATTGGTAGGATCTCTATTCTTGTTGTTTACACCTTCCCTTTTGTATGCTTTATGGTCATTTCTGTTTTCTGTTGTGTTTATATTGTTCATGGGACTGATGATTTATAAACGTTCCCCTGTGCAAATAGAACCACTGTATGATAAAACAATGAATAATGAGATATTAAAATTTGGTTTTTATATTTGGCTTATAAATCTTTCTACATTTTTGATAAATGGACAGATTAACATTCTCTTATTAGGAGCTTTGTTAAAAGATACTTTGCAGGTCGGATACTACTCCACAGCATTGCTTTTTGGATATTTACCCGGTATTTTTATCTCTGCTTTGGCTGGTATATTTTTGCCAATTCTTTCAGAAGTTAGTTCGAAACATGGAAAAGAAGGTTTAAGCAAAATAATTAATGGATTAGCTAAAATGTTAATAATAACTCTGATACCTGTTATATTATTTTTAGGGTGGTTTGCGCATCCTATAATAATGGTTGTGTTAGGAGAGAAATATCTGCCCAGTGTGCAGCTGGTTCAGATTTATACAATGTTTAGTGCGTTGGGAGTCCTGGCGTTAACACATTTGGCTACAAATACTCTTTACACGGTGGGGCAAGAGAAAAAGGTACTTGTAATTCGAGTTGTATGCGGTGTTATAAATATCGGTTTGGTATTTATTTTAGTGCCATATTTAGGCGCAGTAGGTGCAATTCTGGCTTTTTGCATTTCTGTGATAATAACGCAATTTATTGAGTTTATAGTAGTTTCTATGAATGTTCGGAAATTTTATCCGTTGGTATTTTCTATAAAAGTATTGGTGGGCTCGATTTGTAGCTTGTTCATTATAAGTTATTTGGAGGCTGGAGGAATATATAGTTTAGGTATAAGTTTTGTTGTTTATGTTGGTTTAATAATGCTGTTTTGCAAAATTCTTTTTCTTTTTTCTGAAAGTGATAAGAAGCTTCTGTTAAGTCTTCACCCGTTTAGTGCCTTTATTGTCAGGTGGTTATGATAGAATAGTTGAAATTATATATTTAAAAGTTGATTAAAATACTAAATTAATTACTAAGGAGAATATTTGAACAAAGCGAATAAAATGTTCTTGATGTTAATTCTGGTAGTTGTTTTTTACCAGATTTGTTATATCTTTAATACAAGTTTTATTGCTAATAATATTCGATATTTTGTTTTATTTGATGATGCGATGATCTCAATGAGGTTTGCCGAGAATTTGGCAAATGGAAATGGTCTTGTATGGAATAAGGGAGAGCTGGTTGAAGGGTTTACAAACCCGCTTTGGGTCGTCTTAATGAGTATTTTTCATATTTTTCATGTAACTAAAGAGAAAATATCGCTATTTGTTCAATTAAGCGGGGCAATATTTACAGTCCTTAATATTCTCATTATAAAAAAAATATCAGACAAGATATTTAAAAATACTTACATATCTTTTGGTGCCTGTGTATTGTTTTCCTTTTATCTTCCATCAATAATGTGGTCTTTGAGTGGAATGGAAGTCAGTTTACTGACTTTAACGCTTTGTTGTTCGGTTTATTTATTACTTGTTTCAATAGAAAAAGACAAGCAAGATTATAAATATTTATTATTGCTGGGTATTGGCACATTTATTCGGATTGATTTCATTGTGCCGGCTTTTGCTTTGATTTTGACCGGTTGTTTAATATTAAAAGAAAAAAGGATAAGTAGTTTGTTGAGGGCATCACTGATAATAGTTACATTTGCAGCTGTTCAGACAAGCTTAAGATATTTGTATTATGGCGAAATATTCCCAAATACTTATTATTTGAAAATGACCGGTTTTCCAGTAGATTTAAGATTGCTTAGAGGACTGTTTTATTATCTGGTGTTTATACTGAAATTTGGATTGCTAGTTTGTATAGCCTGTATAATAGTGTCACGCAAGTTTTGGATAAATAAAATGCATTTATTGCTTTGGCCTATTCTATCAGTTATGGCATATAGTATTTATGTCGGAGGGGATGCGTGGGATAACTGGGGCGGTGCAAATAGATATATTTCAGTTGCCATGCCATTATTATTTATTTTTCTTTCCGGTAGTATGTATTTTTTAACGAAAATACTGGAAAAATATATTAGAGGTAAGCCCATTATCTGGAGAAGTAAAGCAAGAAAGCTTCTTTGGGTTATACTATTGATTATTGTCTGTAGCTGGTATAGTGAGGCTTATGCTTGGGCATTATGGGGTCAAACTACGAGGTATATCCCTGTTGCCATGTTTTTGCTTTGCGTGCTTATTTTAGGCTGCATATTCTTAAATACGAGACAATTGGGACATTTATTGAAAAATAAAATAGTTGTATTTTATATGTTATTAATTTTAATGCTAACAATTAGAATTAATTCTTTTAATGGGATAGATTCTCTGAAAGATCTGATTTTGTGTGGTGAGAATTATTATGCAATTGATAGTGTTAGAATGGTATCAATAGCAAATAATATAAAAGAGACAACGAACAAAGAAGCCAAAATTGCAGTTGTATGGGCAGGCTCTATTCCGTATTTTTCGGAAAGATATAGCGTAGATTTATTGGGAAAAAACGACAAGAAAATAGCAAGAGAAAAAATGCATATTTTACAGGATGTTCCTGTATATAAAAAATTTTATCCTGGACATCTTAAGTGGGACTATCAATATTCTGTAGGGAAGCAAAGGCCGGATGTTATTGCTCAATTATGGAAAAATCAAGCGGAAGCTAAAAGCATTATGGGGATGAATTATATTTTGAAAATTATGGACGGAGAAAAACTCTATTATCTGAAGAATTCAAAAAATGTATTATGGGATAAAATAATATAGGATGATGTGTTTGTTTAATAAGGAGAACAGCTCGGATGAATATTCTGTTGGCTTATGGTGAATCTATAAACACTACCGGTAATTATTTTAAAAAAGCTTTTGAAAAAAGACATAACGTAAGCTATATTGGGGATAATAAAAATTGCCCAGATATAAATCAATATATAAGCAAATTGTCATCGAAACCGGATGTATTTATATATATTGATGGCCTTTTTATTTTACCGCGGGGTATAGAAAAATTAGATTGCCCTACGGTATGTTATTTGATTGATGTCCATATAGATTTGAAGATAAGAAGGGAAGTATCTAAATTCTTTGATTATATATTTATTGCGCAAAAAGACTATATTGAAGAATTTAAAATATTGGGAAATAAAAATGTGTTTTGGTTGCCGCTTGCATGTGATCAGGATATTCATAAAGAATTAAAATTGGATAGAATATATGATATTGGTTTTGTTGGTCATTTGGGTGCTGCAAAGTCAAAACGCAGTATTTTATTAGAAAAGCTTTCAAGAAAATATAAAATGAATGATTTTAAATCGTCTGTTCCTTTTTCGAAAATATCAGAAGTTTATAGTCAATCAAAAATAGCTGTAAACATTGCGGCGAAAGGTGATTTAAATATGAGGGTGTTTGAAGTTATGGCTGCCGGTACTCTTCTGCTCACGGAGAAAATTAGCAACGGGCAGGATGAATTATTTGAAGATAAAAAAAATTTGATTTATTATGACGAGAATACGTTGATGGAGTTAATTGATTATTATTTAAAGAATGTTAAAGAACGAGAAAGAATTGCTAAAGTTGGGCAGGAATTGGTTTTATCTGAGTATACTTACGAGATACGTGCTAATAAGATATTAAGCATAATTGAAGAAGGTTCGAAAAAGGAATGTTCTATCTTGCGGAACGCTTCAAAATCTAAAATATCTTATGTTTATTTTAAAATATATGCTAGATTAAGATTGCTTGGATTGCTTTTAAAGGAGTTTTTGAGGTATATTGGAGTATTGTGAGGAGATTGAATGGTACGTATTTCTTGTAATCTATGCAAACATAATGAAATTAAAAATATTTTAAGGGTAAAAGAGTACTATTTGTTTTCTTCGAGAATATTTGATATAGGTAAATGCTGTTATTGCGGACTGGTCTTTATATACCCTCCATTAAGCAACGAAGAACTTAGCAAATATTATCCTGACAGATTCTACGAAGTGCCTCCGGAAGATAAACTGACGAAAATTATGTCAATTTTTCCAGGCAGAGATAAAATCAGCATAGTAGAAAAAACAAAAAAGAAAGGAAAAATACTAGATATAGGATGTGCAAGGGGAGGTTTTCTTGAGATACTTAAAAACAGGGGATGGGAAGCATATGGTGTTGATATTTCGACTGCTGCTTGCAAATATGCAAAAGAAAAATTAGGGGAAAACAATGTGTTCAATGGAGATATTACTTCGCTTGAACTAACAGAGAATTACTTTGATGTTATTACTATGTGGCATGTTATTGAGCATGCCACAGATCCTTTAGCTGTATTAAAAGAAGTTTATAAATTACTTGGCCCTGGTGGAAGTGTTATTATTAATTGTCCAAATTATAATAGCTGGCAGCGGGTAATTTTTAAGAATAATTGGTTTGCATTATGCGCGCCTCAACATTTATTTCATTTTACACCGGTTACATTATATATGATGCTAAAACAAGCAGGTTTTAGCGTTATTAAAAAAGATTATATAAATGATGTCTCGTATAATACAAACTCAATGAAGCTAAGTATATTAAGGGCCGTTGGTTTAGGTAAAATGACTGCAATAGAATCAAAGTCAGGTGAAGAAATGTTAAAGAGAAAACCAGTGCGATTGGCGCTATGGAAAATACTAAGATTCTTTTTTAATGTTTCATGTCTGTGTATTTCGGTAGTGTTTCATTTTGCCGGCAACCGTGAACAACTATTATTTCACGCAAAGAAATAAGGAAAAAAAAGAGTACAAAAATAATTATATAGGGAGAAAGAGCGTAATGCAGGGGATTAGCATAATTATACCGAATTATAAAGGGAAAAACATTTTAGAAAAGAGCTTGCCTTCAATAGTTAGTGCATGTGATAGTTACGACGGGGAGAGTGAGATTATTATTGTTGAAGACGGGGGGGATGATGAGACTGCTGAATTATTAAAAGGAAAGTACAGCAAGATTGGATATTATAAGCTTAACGAGAATCACGGTTTTGGTTATACCTGCAATTATGGAGTAGCTAAAAGTAAATTTGATATAGTTGTTTGTTTGAATAATGATGTTGTAGTTGACAAAAACTTTCTTAAATATTTGCCGGAACATTTTTCTGAAAAAGACGTATTCGCGGTTAAGATTGCTACTAAATCTATAGGAGATAGAGAAAAAATCAAAGAAGATTATATCTTGTGGCGGTATCTGGAGTTTAGAAATGGATGGATTTACACTCCTTTTAAGGAAATTGCAAAGAGGGATATTCAAATGAAGTATACTAAAAATGTGGCAGGTTGTGCGGCTGCATTTTTAAAAGCGAAATATTTAAAGCTGAAAGGCTTTGACGACTTGTTTTTACCGTTTTATTCAGAAGAGACAGATCTTTGTTACCGCGCTTTAAAACGCGGATGGAAAATAATATACGAACCAAGAAGTGTTGTTTTACATAAAGAGCATGAAACAATATCTAAATATTTTAGTAGGAATATGGTTGAGATGGTTGGTGAGAGAAATATGTATTATCTGATATGGAAGAATATAAGCAGCAAGAAATATCTTTTTCAACACATCTTATTTATTCCTATACGAATAATCAAAGGAATGTTAAAAGGGAGAGTGTGGCCTCTTTTGGCGTTTTTAAAAGCCTTGCACCATCTGCCAAAAATATTTAAAGCACGACATGTTGAAATAAGAGAAATAGTAAGAAAAGATGAAGAAATATTTGATTGTTTAGAATAAGCAGTCTTCAATCTAAATGATGTGATTAATGGCATATATTGAGGAGAATATGTATATTTTTACTGAAATATTAAGCAATATATTTAGGGTGATATTATTTTCAACAGCCAGATATTTCCCGTTCCTCTTAAGACGTTTTAGTATTCGACCTTCGTCGATGAATATTGCTATTACAAATATGTGTAATAGTAAATGCATGATGTGCAATTATTGGAAGGATAAAAAAAAAGAAGAGCTTACTTTCTCTGAAATAGTCAGAGTCTTTGCCGAAGCAAAGGAAGTCGGGGTAAAGGAAGTTACTATTTATGGCGGGGAACCGCTGATCAGAAAAGATATTTTTGAAATAATTAAAGAAGCAAAAATAAACGGTTTGCATGTTGAAATTATCACAAATGCACTACTGATAGATGAAAACATGGCTGAAAAGATAGTGAAGAGCGGTTTGGAAAGACTTACAATCTCCATGGATGCTGTAGGAGAGTTAAATGATGAGATTAGAGGCGTTAAAGGGGCTTTTGAAAAAGCTATTAAAGCGATTATATATTTAAAAGCTGCTACAGAAAGCAATAAAAAGAAGATTGATATACAGATCAGTCCGATGATTATGTCAAATACTCTTAATAAAAACGGAATACTGGGTTTGTTGAGATTGTGCGAGGCACTGGATGTGACAATGTCTCCGCGTCTTATTGATAAAAACATCCATTATTCTGCAGGAACGAAGAGTGACAGGTTGTTTGTAAATAAGGAAAATCTCAAAGCTCTAGATGGTGTAGTTGATGAACTAGTGAAGATAAAAAAAAGAAATCCAAAGGTGCTGCCTTTTTCAATTGCGGGGATAAAATTCATTAAAAAATATTTTAGAAACCCTTCAAGCCGGGATATTCCCTGTTTGGTTGGGCTGTCGGGAGAAGTCTGGTTGAATGCAAATGGAAACCTGCAGAATTGTGCATTTCTGCCTCCTGTTGGGAGCATTAGAAAAAATAATATTAAAGAAATTGTCTTCTCGAAACAATGGTATAATTATGCGATAAAAATGTTCAAGAAGGATTGTCCCGGATGCAGCTGTAATTATAATTCCAATATAAAGTCAAGCTTTGCTTTTCTTTACAGTAAAATAATAGAAAAATTGTATTTTTCTGCCTCAAACGGGGAAGAAAAGGGAATGGCGTATTATTATCAGGAGGACCCTGCTAAAGTTGCTTTAAACATGGCGCGTTACGGATTTGCCCTAAAATACGTTAGCAGCAAACGAGTTCTGGATCTGGGGTGTGGCGCAAGAAAAGGACCTCTTGTTCTTTCCGAAAAAGCACGGGAAGTAATAGGTGTAGATATTTCGCTTGAAGCAATTGAATATAATAAGGATAATTTTAAAGCAGCTAATGTTCAGTACGAAGTAATGGATGCAGAGAATGTCAGTTTTCCTGATGGGTCTTTTGAAACTGTTGTTTCTTTTGAGGTTATAGAGCATTTGATATGTCCTGAAAAGTATCTCGAAGGAATTAGGCGAGTGCTTGTTTCTGACGGAATAGCTATTTTATCCACACCCAACATTGAGCGTTTTTCTGAAGAAGTTCTTGCTGTTCGAGGTCATATTAAGGAGTATACCAAGACGGAATTTAAGGATTTGCTTAAAAAATATTTTAGCCATGTTGATGTTTGCGGTATAATAGAAAGTGAAAAGGTCAAAGATGTTTCAAAAACAGCAGAATCGGTAAATAAAGCGTTGAATCTGGATCCTTTAAGGCTTCGGCGGGTTATACCGGCAGCGTTGAGAAAGAAAATATATTCAGGCCTTGTAAAAATGAAAGCTAAAATTTCAAGAAGGCCGGCTGCGGAAGAAATTAGTAAGAATGACTATAGCGTAGTCAGTTATGAGAATATAGGTAAAGCGGAAACGTTGCTTGCCTTAGTTAGAAAGTGAAGAAAGGCTCCCCAGTCAGTACGCTGTTTTATAGGTGGTGGGTAATGGAAACTATATCATATAATGAAAAAGAGCAAATGACAAATAAAGTAAGAGGAGTCAGAAAAATACTAAGATGAATAAATGTAATCATGAAATAATATGCTTTTCGACCCAACCCTGGAATGATTTTTCCTGGACTAATAAACAGCATATAATGAATAGATTATCTAAGGATAATAATATATTGTACGTTTTTAAAGATGGTTCCTTTGAAGGTTTTATCCTTTCTTTGATTAGGGGCAAGAGGCATGTTCTGGATATATTTAAAAGATATAAGAGATTAAATGAAAATCTTATGACTATTTCGCCTCATGTTTTTTATCTGGGTCGATATTTTCGAGTTTTCAGGGCCATTAACAATATTATAGTCTTGTTTTCTGTAAAGAAATGGATGAAAAAACTTAAGATAGAGAACCCGATACTCTGGGCTTATCATCCTGAATCTAGTTATTTTATAGGAAAAATTAACGAATCCCTGGTGTTGTATGATTGCGTGGATGAATATTCTGAAACGCCTGCTTACAATGAAAATAAAAAGATCAAAGAATGGATTGTTAAAGCCGAAACAAAACTACTTAAAAAGGCGGATGTAGTCGTCGCTACGAGTGAGAAGTTGTTTTCTGAAAAGAATAAATACAATTCAAGCACTTATCTTGTGGAAAATGTGGGAGATTATGAGCATTTTTCCAAGGCAGCTCTTCCTGAGACTAAAATACCGGAAGATATTAAAGGTCTAAAAAAACATGTTATTGGATATTATGGCGTAATAAGCTCTTATAAAGTGGACTTTGAACTCTTAAGTTATGTCGCGGAAAAAAGACCTGATTGGTACCTGGTCTTGATAGGAGGAATTGGTATTGGGGAAAGTAACACCGATATTAGTATACTTAAGAGCCGTTCAAATATAAGGATACTCGGAGGGCGGGATTACTCTTTGCTTCCCGGATATGTAAAAGCGTTTGATGTCTGCATTATTCCTTATGCGAGAAATGAATATACCGATGCCTGCTTCCCTATCAAATTTAATGAGTACCTTGCGAGCGGCAAACCTGTGGTTTCAACAGCGCTTCCTTCCTTGTTGAAATTCGGAGATGTTGCCTCTCTTGCCAAAGACAGGGATGAATTTATAACATATATTGAAAATGCTCTTGCTGAAAAAGACCCTGCTTTTAAAGAAAAAAGACTTGAACATGCCAAAAAGAACACCTGGGAAGTCAGGATAGGAAAGATAATGGCTCTGCTGGAAAGCGCCCTGCAAAAGAAAGAACTGAAAAACACCCAGGTGCTTTGTTTTTCAATTAATTACTGGGAAAAAAGATGGGCGAGGAAACAGCATTTTTCAAGGGAGTTTTCAAGGCGTCCGGAAATTGATAAAGTTTATTATATCGAACCGCCCGTAAGCCTGCATGATTTTATTCTTTCTCCCAAAAATGCTTTAAAAAATGACGAATGGAAAGCAAGGTGGAAACGGGCATTTTTAGTCAGAGCCGATAACTATACCAAAGAGTTATTTATTCTAACTCCGCTTTTTATTCTTCCTTTTATGAGAGTGGAGTGGCTTAATAAAATAAACCGGGCGCTTTCTCTTGGAATGATGAAGCTCCTGCGGCGCCTGCCGAAAACGAAAGAATCAATTCTCTGGCTTTATCATCCGTATGATTATTACCTCGCAGAATGGTTTGACGGCTGTAAAGTATCCTGTTTTGACTGGGCAGAAAAATGGGGGGAATATTTTACGGAGTTGAAGGGTAATGCCAGAAAGGATGTTTTAAATAAAGAGCGTAAGATGCTGGAGCGGGTTGACCTGGTGTTTACAGTGTCAAAGGTTATGGAGAACGAAGCAAAAGGAGTGAATAAAAACTCGCTCTTTCTTCCGAGCGGGACGGTATCGGAGATTTTCGCGCCGGGAAATAATTCAGGGCTCGCTGAAATAATGAAACAGGTGAAAAAGCCTGTTCTGGGCTATATGGGTACCGTAAACGAAAGATTTGACGTGGAAACTTTCGCATATCTTGCCGGGGCTCTGCCGGAGTGTTCGATAGTTGTTGTCGGGGATTATCACAGTAAGCGTGTCGATATCAGCTCTCTTAAGGGAATCTCTAATATTCATTTTACGGGAGGAGTCGACTTCTGGGAACTGCCGAAATATACAAATGGCTTTGACGTTTGCATTATGCCTTATGTTCCGGCAAATACAGAAGTGGAGCCTACAAAGATCTATGATTATCTTTCTACCGGGAAACCTGTTATTACCTCTAAGTTCCCGGAGATAATGAAATTTGAAGGGTTAATTGACATTACCTCGAACAAAGAAGAGTTTTTTGCAGCGGTTAAGAGGCTCTTGACCTTTGATCCGCCCGAAGACAGGGAAAGGCGTCTAAGGGCTGCCGGTGAAAATTCTTGGAGAAAAAGGATAGAAGATGTATATGTCCTGATAAAAAAGGAAATACAAAATAAAGAAATAAATAAGGAGAAAAAGAAACTTCTGGTCATTCCACATATTCCTTCTGAAGATTCTGTGAGGGTCAGAGAGCTTGAGCTGGCGAAAGCGTTATCCGTCAAATATAATGTTTATTATCTCACCTGGGCAGTTGAATTCTCCGGTTCAAAGGTAAAGCGCCTGAAAAACATGCTTATGGATATATTTAGACGGGTGAAGCTTTACAAAAAAGGGGATGTTCGCGCGATCCGGGTGCCGATATTCAGACGGCCTTTGAAGATTTCTGCTTCGCTGAACCGTTTGCGGTTAAAAAGGATAATGCAGAAAGAAAAAATAGATATATTGCTCAATTCTTCCATTCATGCTTTTCCCGCGCCTTGCAAAGATGCAGGAGAGAGAAAGAATTTTAAATATATATATGATCTTGTTGATTTGCCCTACATGAGCAGTAATGACAATTTCGATGATTTTAAGAAGGAGTTTGTTTCCGCGGAGTTAAAAAAAGCAGACCTTGTTTTGACGGTGTCTGTGGGATTGGCGGAATGGCTTAAAAAAAATCACAATAAAACAGCAATGCCGTTGGTCAATGGGGTGGACCTTGAGTGTATTGAGAATATGCCTGTCGCTGCGGTAAAGGAATTAAAGGTGAAACTGGGACTGGAGGGCAAGATTGTTTTTAGTGTGATTGGAAACGTGGGGAAATGGGTGGACTTGAGATTTATTCTGGAAGCATTTACAAAACTTAAGAAGGACATGCCCGGCGCGACTTTGCTGATCGTTGGACCTGTCCAGGATGATCAGCAGCTAAAGAAAAAGTATGCAGCAAAAGATATTATATTCACAGGGGCTGTAAACAGTCAGGAAATTAATAAGTATTTCCAAGCTACGGATGTAGGAATTGTTCCGAGTGTTGTTAATGAATTTCAAAATGTTTCTTTTCATATTAAAGTTATTGAGTATACGGCGGCCAGAAAGATTGTGGTAGCATCCCCTCTTGTTGAGATAACCAGGCTTAGTTTTCCGAATATCCTCATTGCGCCGTTGATTGAAAAAGAATGGCTGGAAGAGCTCAGACAGGCAGCCGAAATGAAATGGGATAAAAGCTGGTCTAAAAATATCAGGAGTTATGACTGGAAAGCTATAGCCGAAAAGCTTGCGTCGGAGGCGGAAAAACTGTGACTAATAAACCAAGCTTTAAAAAATTTACTTTTTTCAGAAGGCTTTACAGGGTTCTTAGAAAAAAAATGTACCTTCTCTCTGAAGCCGCGGGTTCTTTTCTTTTCCTTTTTCTTAATGGAAAGCCGGGAGTGTTTTCAAAGGAAGAAATTAAAAAGATACTTCTGATACGGTTGGACCGCGTAGGAGATCTGATCCTGACAACACCGGCTTTAAAAGCTATAAGAGACAGTTACCCTGCGGCAAAAATAGACATCCTTGTCCGCCGTTATACGAAAGAACTTTTATTTGGAAATAAGAACATCGATGCTGTCATAGAATATGAGTCTTTTTCTTCAAGGCAGGAGTGTGAGATGTTTTTGCGGAAAAATAATTATGACGCAGCCCTGGTCTTTCATCCCGGTTATCAGTTCAATAGGCTCGCTTATATGTCCGGGGCAAAATGGAGGGCGGGTTATTCCGGAAGCGGAGGGTCTTTTTTTCTTAACCTGATTCTTAAGGATGACAGGGATGTTAGAATTAGACATGAGGTCATTTCAGCGTTGGAAGTGGCCGCTAAGATCGGAGTAATGCAGGAGCAGAGCCTGCCTGAAGTAAAAGTATCTCCTGAGAACAAAGTCGTTGCGCAGGATTTCTTGAAAAAAAATAAGATAAAAGGAAAATTTGCCGTTGTGCATCCAGGTTCCAGGCAAGAATACATAAGATGGTCAAAAGAGGAATATTCAAAAGTTGCAAAATGGCTGATAGATACAAGGAAAATGAAAGTGGTTCTTACCGCAGGTAAAGATGAATATGGTTATGTTCTGGAAACGGCTTTTATGGTAAAGGAAGGGGCGGTAATAGCGGACGGTTTGACTCTCGGGGTTCTGACGGCTTTGATATCTTTAAGTGAAGTATTTGTAGGCAATTCTACGGGTCCTATGCATATTGCAGCCGCGTTAAAAGTTCCGACGGTTGCTATTTTTGGGAACGCACATCCTTTGGACAGTTATAAAGTCTGGGGTCCTTTGAGCCAAAACAGTAAGGCGGTTTTTTCTGAGCTGAACTGCGAGGGATGTCATCCCGGAGACTGCAGGTCCTTTGAATGTAAAGAGCTGATAACAACTGAAACTGTTAAAGCTGCAATTGAGGAAGTATTGGGTAAAGGAGAGAGGTGAAATGGTGGAAATAACCAATAAGGATTATGATAATAATATTTTGAAAGAAGGCGAAGAGTTTCAGATTGACAATTATTATGAGCCGAAAGCAACGGATATGAAACGGCGTGTAATATATGTTATGTCAAAATTAATGGTTGCGCCTTTAATGAAAGTTCTGGACCTGGGATGCGGAGTGGGCACTTTTGCTTTCAGGTCGGCGAAAGCTGGTGCTATGGCTTACGGGGTTGATTACTCTGAAGAGTCTATAAATATGGCGAGAAAATTATGCGAAAAATTCAATGTTAAGCCGGATTTTATAGTGGCCGATACTGCTGAAACGCTTCCTTATGATGATAATTATTTCGAACGTATTGCCTGTGTGGATTTTATAGAACATATCAGCGATGAAAACAAAGTACAGCTTCTGAAAGAGATCAAAAGAATATTAAAACCAGGAGGAATCGCGGTTATATACACTCCAAACAATATGAGAGAGAAGATAGGGGGAATAATAATGAGGTTACTGCGCCGGTATAAGGAAAATCCTCTTCATTTTGGCTTGATTTACAGGCGGAGATTTGAAAGAATGATGATAGCCGAAGAAATATCTTTTACGACAAGTTATTTTGATCCGGGAAGGCCGTATCTGGCGTATATCCCGCTTTTTAGAGGGGCGCTGGCTTTAAATTTATTGTGGACTATAAGGAAAAAATGAAAATACTGGTGATAAACCTTGGCGGTCTGGGTGATATGTTGTTTTCGGTTCCTTTTTTACGCGGGCTCAGGGACAGGCATAAAACAGCTGAAATTACCCTTCTGACCGTGACCAATAGTTATGGTATTATTGAAAATCAAAAGCTTTTTGACAAGGTCGTCGAACTTTCTGCGGGAAGCAGTGATATCAGGCGCATGTTTGTTTTTAAGTATCTCCGTTTGCTTTCCGGGCTGAGGAAAGAAAAATATGACCTTTCTATAAACCTCAGGACTGTGGTATCTTTTACCTCTGCAATTAAGACTGCTCTTATGCTTTTTGCCGTCGGGGCAAGAAAGAATACGGGCAGAGGTAACAGCGGAACCACATTTATTTATGAAACCGCTGTTGTCGAGAAACAGGAATATAAGAAGCACGAAGTTGATTATCACGCTGAACTTGCGGAAAAACTCGGGTTCAAACCCGGTGGGAAGATCGGGATTAAACTTGAAAAAGCTAATTATAAGTTCGCTTCAAACTTCCTCGCAAAAAACAGAATAAGCCCTAAAGCAAAATTTATAGTTATAAATCAAGAGGCCAGATGGGAAACGAAAAGATGGCTTCCCGCAAATTACTTAAGTCTTATTGAGAAATTGATAAAAATTAAAAATATAAAGATAATCCTTCTCCGGAATAAAGACACCGCTTTTGTGCAGGTAGTCAAAAAAATATTTAAGAAAGTTGTGATATTGAAAAATAATGATATTAAAAATATTGCAGCGGTAATAAAAAGGGCTTCGGTTTTGCTGACCAACGATACCGGTATTATCCACGTTGGCGCGGCGCTTAACACTAAAACAGTCGGACTGTACGGCTCCAGTGATCCATTTCTGGCCGGGCCTTACATATCTTTAAACAGAAAAATAGTCATTTGTAAAAGCGTTCATTGTGCACCCTGCAATAAATTAGAATGTTCTTCGTTGGATTGTTTTGAAAAAATTACGGTGGAAGAAGTACATTCTGCGATAATTAAACTATTAGGAGTAGAATAGCTTGAAAAGACTCGAAGATTTACTTAGAAAAGTGGTTTCCAGGAAAGATGAGAAAGGTGAGTATTCCGCGGGGTATTGGCCGGTAAAGGTTAGGAATAAATTATTGGAACTTATTCCGGAGTACGGCTCTTTCCTTGAAATCGGGTGCGGGGAAGGGTTGTTTCTTTCTGATTTAAGAAAGCATAAACCTAATTTGAGTTTAACGGGTGTTGATTTATGGGAAGAAATACTGAATAAAGCAAAAGCTCGGTTTAGCAATGACCCGGGCGTAAAACTGGTGTTTGGAAAAGGCGAGAAGCTCCCTTTTGCTGACAATACATTTGATACAGCCGCGGCAGTTAATCTTCTGATCAATATAAAAGGTAAAGCGGTAGCTAATAGTATTATTTCTGAGCTTTTAAGGGTTACTAAACCAAGCGGAAAGGTTCTTTTTGACCTCAGGAATAAACGCAGTCCTTTCCTGAAAGTTCAGTATGGGCTTGCCAAATACTATGACACAGAAATCAAAGTTCCTCTGGTCACTTACAAGGCAGAGGATTTTGACAGTATTTTAGGATACAATGAGAAAAAGGTCCATACTTGCGGCTTCCCAAAAGGCAAGTATGCCCCGATTCTGGTGATAGAAGCAGTGAAGAAGCAAGCGAAGCAAGAACAGTAAGTGAAGAAAAAGAAGAAAGGGAAGAAAGGACAGTAAGTTGAACAAAAATTTTATTAAATATACTACAATAAATTGTCAATTGTCATTCGTAAATCGTCAATATCTTCGAATGGAGGGATTACTTGATACGGGCAAAGTTGGTTGATACTGATATAAAAATATATGAACTCATACTGGCTCTTCTTGCAAGTTTAAGGCAGAAAGGGAAAGGTGTCTTAATATTTGAAGATTCTCTCAAGAAAAAAGCAAAAGTTTCTGAAGCGATCGTGTTTGGTTCCGGGAATGCGGCTCTTCTGGCTTCCCTTATTGCCATGAAAAATATAACAAAAGGTGAAAAGACTGAGGTCATTATTCCTTCTTATACTCCTCTGGCGCTGTACGTCACAATAAAACAAGCAGGACTTACACCTGTTCTGTGTGACATTGATACCAAGGATTTCGGGTTTAGTTCGGGGTGTAAGGAAACGAAAGCAAACAGCAAGACCTTGGCAGCTATTCCGGTGCGGCTTTTCGGCCTGGAAAGCTCTCCTGCCGGTAAAAATGACGGGTTTTTTGTTATAGAAGATAACGCCCAGGGCTTTATTACGCCGCTTAAATGGGATTTGCAGCTTATAAGTTTTAACCGGGGAAAGAATTTCCCGCTTTTAAATGGAGGTGCGGTTCTTACCAATGATGAAGAGCTGGCAGAGGAGATAAGAAGAGTAAGAACAGCGTATACTTCTCCTTCATTCATAAATAATATTGTCACGTTTGCAAAGTTCAAAGCATTCTGTCTTTCTAAAAGCAGATTGGTTTATAATCTGCTGCTTCCGTTTATTGAAGGAATGAGGCAGACTAAACCTCCTGAATATATAAATGAAGTGCTTTTGTCCTCCTGGCAGAGTATGCTTGGTGCCGGAGAAATATTCCAATCCGGGGAAAATATGAAAAGGAGATTTGAACTTGCTAAAAAATATCTTTTGCTTCTGAAAGATCTTTCCGGGGTGGAACTTCCGGAGGTAAAAGAAGGAAGTATTGTTAATAGATTTCCTCTTTTGATAAAAGATAAAAACAAAGTTGAAGAAATACAGCTGAAGTTAAAAAAGGCAGGCATTGAATCTTCCCGGATGTATTTTAAGCCGGTGCATCTGGTCTTTAATTTAGAGAACAAAGCCGGAGAGTTTAAAAATGCAGAATATATTGCGGAACGGCTTTTAGTCCTGCCTTGTAATCCGTTTTTGTCAGACAAAGAAATAGAGTATATCGCTGAAAAGGTTGTGAAATGTTTCCGATAAAAACTTTTGGAAGAAATATTAAAAAGGCGCTGTTGGAACCGGGCTATGCTCTTAATGCGTTTGTAAAAAGGACCCAGGCTTCGGCAAGTTACCGCTTTAGTAAAAACGGCAGGGCGCCTTTTCCGGAAAGTATTACCTTTTTCCTTACGTACAAATGTAATTTGCGCTGTAAAATGTGCGGTCAATGGGGGGATGAAGGTATCAACAAGGCCTTTGATCCTGCCAAGGTAAATGCAAAACTGGATATTGCTTCATATATAAAGCTTCTGGACGAAGTAAAGGTCTTTAACCCCCATGTTACCCTGTTTGGCGGTGAACCTTTGATGTATGAAGAATTTGAACAGCTTGTTCATGAGATAAAGAAAAGAGGGCTGCATCTCGGAATTATCACAAATGGCACACTTATTAAAAAGCATGCGGTGACAATAGTAAACGAGGGTGTGGATGTGGTTTCCCTCTCCGTGGACGGTCCGGCTGAACTTCATGATAAGGTCCGTAATATGGAAGGGGCTTTTGCCAGAATAAAAGAAGGGGCGGATGAAATAACGCGGCTTAAAGATGAGAAGAAAACGGCAAAGCCGGTTATCAATATTGTCTGTACCATCTCCGATCTTAACTATAAAAGTATTAAAGAAATGCCTGCGGTTGCAAAAGAGCTACATGCCGGAACGCTTAACCTGCATCACCTTATCTTTACCGAATGCGAAACCGTGGAAAGTCATAATAAATATTTTAAAGAGAAGTTTGGAGTGGAATCAAAAGACTGGTCCGGTTTTATAAGACCTTCAGTTGCAGATATAAATATCGCCCAGCTCGCTTTTGACCTTCAAACCCTCAAAACATCCAATCATCCGTTCTTACTCACGGTCTATCCGGATTTCAACAAAGAAGAGACACTTAAATATTACACTGAAAAAGATTTTGTATCAAATGCATATCCAAAAAGGTGTCTTTCCCCTTGGGTTGTGGCCTACATATATCCGAATGGTGAGGTTCTCCCCTGTCACAGTCTTGGTTTTGCAGCGGGAAATATTAATAATGAAACGTTTAAGGAAGTCTGGAACGGTAAAGAGATGAGAAAATTCCGCGTAGAACTGAAAGCGAAAAAGCACTTTGGAGTGTGTCCTAAGTGCACGGAAATGTATCGTTACTAGCGAAGCTAGTAACAAGTTTATAAAGTTTGTAAGGTTTCTAAGGTTAATAAGGTAAGAGCAGAAAAAATAGTTGTAGGGACTAAATTCTAGTTTTTTAGTAATGGTTTTTAAATATTATAATAACACAGTTGAAAATAACTTTAAAAACCTTACAAACCTTACAAACTTTACAAACTGACGGGAATCTTGAAAGCAAGTTTAGCTAGTCAAGGAAAAGTGCATGGCAAAAAAGAAAATACTCCACATCATTACCCGCCTCGAACATGGCGGCACGCTTTCTAATATTCTTTCTCTAATGGAAGGACTTTCTAAGGAATACGATGTGGTTCTGGCTCTTGGCTCTTTCAAGACGGAAAAAGAAAAGGTTGAAAAATCTGCGGGAGCTTCCGGCTGCCGTATTGTCTGGCTGGAAGAGTTCCGCAGGAATATCAGTCCTCTTAAAGATCTAAACACGCTCATGGATCTGATTGACCTGGTACTGCGGGAAAATCCGTACCTGGTTCATACGCATACTTCCAAAGCCGGAATATTAGGCCGCGCGGCTTGTGCTGTTACGAATTTTAAAAATACCGTGCATACACCCCACGGTCATGTTTTTTACGGCTACTTTAATCCTTTTGTTTCTTCTATTTTTGTTTTGCTGGAAAGGCTGGCGGCGCGTTTTACAAAAAAAATAATAGTTTTCTCCAACGCCGAAAAGAAAGACCATTTGGACAGAAAGATAGGTCAAGATGGGAAATATGTGGTTATTCCAAACGGTATTGCTCCTGCTCCATATTTAAAAGAATATGATATAGCTGCCAATAAAGCAGAACTTGGAATTGCTCCGGAAAAAAAAGTGGTGGGTTTTGCCGGCAGGTTGGAACCGATAAAAGGCGCCGATCTGTTTGTAAAAGCAATAAAGCAATTGAGTAAAGAGAGAACTGATTTTACGGCTGTTATGGCGGGGACCGGCTCTTTAGAAGCTGCAATAAAAGAGAATGCAAAAGAAGAAATAAAGACAGGTGTCTTTAAAATGCTGGGACACCGCGAGGATCTTTCGGAAATACTGGCTATAATTGATGTTTTTGTAATGACCTCTAATAATGAAGGTTTTGGTCTTGCAGCCGTGGAAGCAGGTTTAAGCAATAAGCCTGTAGTAGCAACAAGAGTCGGCGGTCTGCCTGAAATCATAATCGACAAAGAAACTGGACTGCTTGTTCCGTCTGGAAATGTTGAAGCTTTGTGTTTTTCAATTAATAAACTTTTGGATGACCAAAATGAAGCAAAGCGCCTCGGAGAAAACGGCAGAGAAAAGGCGCTTCTATATTACAGCGAAGAAAAGATGCTGGAAAGGTTAAAAAACTTATATGAAAATCTTTAAAATAGCTTTAATCATCCCGGTTCTGCTGGGTTTTGCCGGGGGCGGAGTCCACTTTACGCCCGAAACAACTGTCAGAACCGCGCTGCATCTGCACAGCAACTACAGTTATGGCTGTACTTATTCTATTGAAGAAATAGTCTCCAGAGCAAAAGCAAAGGGACTGGACGCGGCGATAATTACCGATCACGATCTCATAGAAGTTAAATACGGTGTTTTTCCTTTACGCAGAGTTTTGCGCGCCGGCTTGGAACTTAATTCTGTTTTTAGCAACGGCGTGGAAAGATACTTTTCCGAGCTGGAAAGTGTACAGGAAAAATATCCTGAAATGCTGGTGCTTCCCGGGGTGGAAACCAGCCCGTTTTATTTCTGGGATACCAGAAGAAGCTCTCTAGTTCTTAATGACTGGCATAAGCATCTTCTGGTTTTCGGACTCTCGTTGAAAGATATGGAGCAGCTGCCGACTACGGGTAATAGGAACTCCTGGAAGTATAACCCGCTTCTTCTTTGGCCTTTTTTGCCGGTTTTACTCGGGATTCTGTTTTTCAAACGGGTGTATCTTGTAAAGTTTGGTGTGGTACTTATTATTATAGGCGGAATATTTTTGGTTAATAATTATCCGTTCACAGCACCGGATTTTGATCAGTATTCGGGCTATAAGGGTTCCATGCCTTACCAAAATGTCATAGATTATGTCGGAAAGAAGGGAGGCTTTACGGTCTGGGCGCATCCTGAAGCTAATAGTAATATTGATTTTCCCGTGGTAACGTCGGTGCAAGGCCGTTTCTTTAATATGGGGCTGACTCTTTTTACCCCGGCCTATGCGGAAGTAATTACAAATACCGGGGATTATAACGGTATAAGTATCCTGGAAGAAGGGTATAAAACTATCGGCAGATGCGGCGGTCTTTGGGATAAAGTTCTTGCCGAGTATACGGCAGGGCAGAGAAAAGTTCCTTCTTTTGCGTTTGGAGAAGTGGATTACAGAAAAGAAGGGGAAGGTATCGGCCTTGACAGCGTACAAAATGTTGTCAACGCAAAAAAGAGCGCAAAAAAAGAGTTTTTAGCAGCCTTAAAGGCCGGAAAGTTTTATGTGCTAAAAAGAGGTATTCTCACCTCTTTTCCGGTGCTTGAAGAGTTTTCAGAAACCGGCAAGGTCAGGATTTCAATGAATGATGCCAGCAAGAAAAAGCTGACCGTAACACTTATTAAGGACGGTTTTGTGCAAAAAATAGAAGACGGGGTGACTCCGTTTGAAATGGATTTTAAAGTCTTAATTCCGGAGCAGGGAAAAAGTTATTACAGGCTGGAAGCTGCGTTAAAAGACGGGGGTTTAATAATCAGTAATCCCATATTTATAGACCGTAATACGGAGAAAATACAATGAAGTTGTCGGTACATCAACCGCAATATATACCCTGGCTCGGTTATTTTGATAAGCTTGCCAAAAGTGATGCTTTTGTGTTTCTTGATAACGTGCAGTATAAGAAAAGGGAGTTCCAAAACAGGAACAAGATCCGTACAAAAGAAGGCTTTCTTTGGTTGACGGTACCGGTTTTGACTAAAGGTAAATATGAGCAGCTTATGCGCGAGGTGGAAATAGACAATACAGAAAATTGGAGAAAGGATCACTTTGAAGCTTTGAGGCATAATTACAGCAAAGCCCCGTTTTATGCGGAACATGAAGGGTTCCTGAAAACTCTCTACGCTAGAGATTGGGAAAGGCTTGCGGAGCTGAATATCTGCATAATTAAATATATGTTGAATTATCTGGGAATTGATATCCCTCTATATCTGGAGTCCGAACTCTCCACTTCAGGCTTTAAGACTGACAGGATTGTGAGTATCTGCAGAAAACTGAAGGCGGATATTTATCTTTCGGGGCAGGGTGCCAGGGATTACCTTGAAGAAGAAAAATTTACTGCTTCAGGAATAGAATTGATATATCAGGAGTTTAAACACCCTGTATACTCCCAGGTTTATGAAGGTTTTGAGGCAAATCTCTCTATTCTGGATTTGTTGTTTAATATGGGGAAAGAAAGTGCTAATATGTTTGCTGGGCATAAAAAAAGTAAGGAGCCGAAGGTTTAATGAATAAAAATAAGAGAGATAAAATACTTATAGTTGACGATGAAGAGGCTGTTCGTGAATTACTTGCGCTAAATTTAAGCGATCTTTACGATGCGGATACCGCGGACAGTGTGAAAGAGGCCGTCAAAAAAATAGAGCTGTCAAAATATGCCCTTGTAATTACAGATATGAAAATGCCGGGGGGGAACGGGCTTGACCTTATTAAGCTGATCAAAGAAAAAAGCCCTGAAACAATAGTAATTGCTATAACAGGTTTTAGTTCTGTGGAAGACGCAATTAGTGCGTTAAAACTTGGGGCTGAAGAATACGTCTTAAAACCGCTGGACTTTGACAAATTCAATGTCATAGTAAAAAGTTTAATAGAGAAATACAGGTTAAGAAAAAAACTTTCTATTATTCGCAGATCTTTTGAGCTTGAAAAACTTAACCGTATTGTGCTCGAATCTGAAGATATCAGTAAGACTCTTCCTGAAATATTAGACCTGATTTGCCGGATGTTTCAAGCCGACAGCGGTTCGGTCATGCTATATGATAAAACTTCGCAAAAACTTTGTATAATTGCCGCAAAGGGAATGAATCAAAAAGAGACGGATAAGTATGAGGTTTCCATAGGTGAAAGAGTGTCAGGCTGGGTTGCGGAGAATAAGAAAGCTGTTAAACTCGGCAGTAATGTGGACAAGTTTATATTCAAAAATTTCGAGCCCAGGGGGGAAATAAGATCTTCCATTGTTGTTCCTCTTTCTGTGCATGAAAAACTGATGGGTGTGCTGAATTTGAATATGCTGGAGGAAGGTAAAGTATTCAGTGATGAAGATCTGGATATTCTATCTATGTTTTCCCTGTCGCTTGCGTTGAGCATGGAAAATGCAATGTTTAAAAATGAGCTTATAGAAAGTAATGAGCGCCTTAAAGAAATTGATAAACTCAAGACGGAGCTGATCTCCAATGTTTCACATGAACTGCGTACGCCATTGACAGCCATGAAGGGTTCTCTTGACCTTATGCTCTTTCACTCTGCCGAGCCGACAGAAGAAGCAAAAAAACTGCTTATGATAATCAGTAATAACCTGCAGCGCCAGATTAAGCTGGTTTCGGAACTGCTGGATTTTTCCAGGATAGAGAGCAATAAGATAAAGATTGAAAAGATAGAATGTGATATTGTAAATCTGATTAAGGAAGTAGTGCAGGAGCTGGCTCCTCTCTTTAAGGAATCAAAACTCGGTTTAAAACTTGGCATTCCGGAGAAGCAGGTTATGATCAATTTAGATCCTGACAGGATAAAGCAGGTTTTGATTAATCTGTTGTCAAATGCGATAAAATATACAAAAGAGGGATTTATTGGTGTTCTTCTTGAGGATAAAACAGAATCCGTAATTATTATTGTTACGGATACAGGTCCCGGAATTCCGGAGAAGCAGCGTTCCAAAGTGTTTACGAGGTTTTTTAGGGTGGATAACGAGGTCACAAGAAACACTCCGGGATTTGGTCTTGGGCTGTCCCTTACTAAAGGCATAGTGGAAGCACATGGCGGGCAGATCTGGTTTGATTGCCCGCAAGAAGGCGGTTCTGTCTTCTCTTTTCTCTTGTATAAATGAGGGTTAAAAACTTAATCTATAAAATAGTATTGTTTTTCCTGCCGTCGGTTGCTGTATTTCAGGGAGGTTCTTTGGATCGCTACATGCTTGGCGAGTCCAAATTTACCTATGAAGGTTATACTCTTGAAAGAACAATCACGGAAGAAAAAAATATTTATTACAGTCGTATTACGTTGAAAAAAGGTGATGCTGTAATCCGGGAGTTTCCGAGGGCTCAAAACGGTAAAAAAGAAAATACCGTAAATACTGCCGCCTTTGGATTTGCAAACCTGTTAAAAAAAGACGGAAAAAAAGAAATAATAATTAAAACCTTCCTGACGTCGGAAGTAAAAAAATATTATTACTGGGTGTATGCAATAGAACCGGATTTACGTCTTGTATTTGAGACGGAAAAATGGAAAACGGGCTTTGTGCTGGGTGTGGATGATATTGATAATGATAATGTTAAAGAACTGATACAGACGGATCTGATTTTTGACGAGTTTGACCGGTGTTCTCATGCGACTTCCGCAATTTTTGATATTTATTTCAGGTATGATACCGGAAAAGGCGAATACTTTCCCGCCAATCATCTCTATAAAAAAATGGTCGGGAACGATTATTGGGCTAAGGAACCTTTAACAAAAAAAGACCGTGGAGGCGTTCATCTCGGTTCTATATTGAAAACCTTGCTCCCTCTCATTTATTCCGGACAGGAAAAAGAGGCCTGGAAGTATTTTGAAAATGATTATGTAATGCCCGATAAATGGGGAATGCAGGAAAAAATTCGCCTAAGGTTACTCACCGATCCCGTGTATAAATATATAGAACAGCAGGGGAAGGAAGTTGAGCGAAGTCTAAATATCAAACCATAAGTCTTCGCGAAATCCGCCTAGGCGGATGAAGAAAGCGATAAAAATATTAAATAATTATAACATGTTTTTGTCATCCTGGAGTGTTTTTATCCGGGATCCAGTGTCCGGTGTTTTGCAAATGCTATAATAACACATTAATGTTGCACTCGTAACCCGTCACTCGCAACTAAAGGTAAGGGGACTGTCCCTTTTTTTGGACTGTACCCGTGTGTTGAAAGGATAAATAATGAAGACCATGAAAATAATATTATTATCAATTATTTGCTTTTCTTTTCTTTACGCGGAAGAGGAAAAAAAACCGGCGGATATGGATGCCTTGTTGGCCCCCTCCGACAGGCTTGAGTATGGCGGGTATAGGATACTGCGCATCTGTGAATTTAAGGAGGGTGTAGTCTGTAAATATGTTGTCAGTAAAAACGGGATTAATCTTGCTTCTTTTCCCGAGGATAATGCGGGTATTGGAAATGGTGTAGTGCTTGGAGATGAGAAAGGGGCCCTGCATCCTGATTTTCTAAAAACAGGTCTTATAAAACTCGTCATGAAGAAGCTGCCGGAAATAAAGCCCGTGTTAAAAAATCTGACAGAAGAAATAACTATAGAAAAAAAAGTTATCACCGGAGATAGTATCTTGTCCGAAATTTCCGCGATGACTTCTGAAGTTACTTCAGAAAGGTCCGTGCCTTTGGAACCTCTTGCTGAACTGGTATTTATGAGTTATTCCGGCGGCGCGCATTGCTGTTGGGATTACACTGTGTATACTCTTGACCCGGAATTTAAAGAAGTTTTTGACAGTTATGCCTGGGGTACCGGCTATGGTGTAAGTTACGCTGACCTTGATAACGACGGGACACAGGAGCTGATTCAATCCTCTTTAAAATATGACTATGCTTTTGGCCGTCCGCACATGGATTCTGCCTTTCCGCTGGTTATTTTTAAATACAATGAAGCAAAAAAACAATACTTCCCTGCCAATAGGCAGTACAAAAAATACCTTCTGGAAGAGCTGAAAAAAATCGCCTTAACCAGGGTAGACAATGAAAAAGAACCCTGGATGTCCCCCTTGATAATGCACGTACTAACCTACCTGTATCTGGGCATGGATAAAGAAGCCTGGGAGTTGTTTAATAAAAACTACAAATTAAAGAACAAAGAAGCCCTGAAAAAAGATATACTCGCAACCATCTCAAAAGACCCCGTCTATATTTTTCTATCCGCAAAACAAAAGTAGGAGAAGGAAGTGAAGAAAGTGAAAAAAGAAAAAGAATTTCTACTTTGTTCTGTGACTCCTGACATTATAGACTTGAATAATGCTCCGGCTTGATATATAATATGTAATGTTATATATCAAGGAGGGCGTATGTTGTATATTGAAAGGACTTTAGCAAAAACTATAAGAAAAGCTGTTAAAACATTTCCTGCGGTTATTGTAACCGGTCCCAGGCAGTCAGGTAAGACAACATTTTTAAAACACGAGTTTAAGGAAACTCATAGATTTGTTTCACTGGAAGATCCGGATGTACGGGTAAGGGCAAAAGAAGACCCTAAGGGGTTTTTAGAGTTTTATAAGGCTCCTTTAATAATCGATGAAATCCAATATGTCCCCGAGCTGTTAAGCTATTTGAAAACGCGTATAGATGAAGACAGAAAACCCGGAATGTGGTTATTAACCGGTTCTCAGAACTTTGTTTTAATGCAAAATGTAAGTCAGTCGCTTGCAGGAAGAATAGCTGTTCTTGAATTACTTCCCTTAAGCCTTGCTGAAATTGCCGGCAACGGTAAAAACAGCTTAACACCTGAGGCTATCTTAAGCACTAAAGATAGGTCCGGTAAACATAAAGTAAATTCCTTGAATCTCGCTGCTTGGGTGCTGAAAGGGTCATTTCCTGAGCCAAATGTGAATAAACAGGTTGATAGAAAATTGTGGTGTTCTTCATATATATCTACTTATCTGGAACGAGACATCAGACAGATATTAAATGTCGAAGATTTAGACACTTTTAATAAATTTCTGCATGCTTGCGCTATACGGACCGGGCAGATCTTTAATCAGGCAAACATTGCAAATGAAATAGGCGTAAGTATTCCTACTATAAAAAGATGGATGTCAGTATTGCAGTCCAGTTATCAGGTATTCTTGTTGAAGCCCTATTATTCAAATATAGGAAAGAGGTTTAAGAAAAGCCCGAAAATATATTTTACTGATACTTCCTTGGCTACGTACCTCATGGGTATACACAACGAAGAAACCCTGTTAAACAGTTCGAACTGGGGAAATATCTTTGAAACCGCCGTTATAATAGATTGGGTGAAAAGATTCACCAATCATGGGTTGCCGCCTGATATTTTCTATCTAAAAACCGAAGATGATGCCGAAATAGACCTTGTTATTGAAGAAAAGCAAAAGCTAAACCTGTTCGAGATAAAAGCAACTTCAACCTTAACGCCAAAGCATGCCTTGACTCTAAAATTAATGGGAGCTTTTCTTAAAAATAAAAGAGGCAAAACTGCTATAATTTCTACTATAAAAGAAATTGAGCCTGTATCGGAAAATATAGTCGGCTTGCCATGGTTTGATTATTTGTCACAGTAAAGTAATAATTGAATCTGCATTCAAATGGGACTTAAATGAATCCGATGCTTTTCAAGGAATAAAACCGGAACATTGCTCAATTCCCTCCTAAAAGACTGGCCCGCCATAAAGATCGGCGGGTAAAACTTTGGGACTATGCGGGCAAATAAGCATCAAGCCGTATTTCGAAAACTCTTGTAGTCGCTTGATTCATCAAGCGTATTTCGAAGCATGAGAAATACTTAACCTGCTTATGCAGGTGACTCCAGTACATACAACCTGCAGTATGTTGCAAAAACTCAAATTTTAAGTGTTTGTCCTGCTTGAGGTATATTGTCAGACTTACAAAAGCTTGCGTTACAAGCATTTTTAGAGACACTGGATTCCTGCTTTCGCAGATGATGACACGATAAACGATTTTTTCAGCAACCTGCTACATATAGTGGTCACCGGAGTCAACTGCATAAGCAGGATACTTAATACCATTTTTATCCCGTAACTCGTCATCAACCTAGGTTGATTTGGCGAAGGATTATTGACAGATATTTAGACTTCGCTCAACCTGCAACGTTTCTATCCTTAAACTGTAACAAAAAATACAAGGTTTTAAATAGAAAAATACTAAAAAGTGTGTTAAACTTAGGGGAGTTAAAGAGGTAAAAAGGCGTCTGCCGGGGGTTTTGGTGTTAAAAACAGTAAAAAAAATAATCACTGCGGGGTTTAGTGTATTATTTGTTTTTTTATTATCAATTACTACTGCTTTTGCCAATAATGTCGTAGTTTCGAATGTTTCTCTTGTGGATAAAGATACAGGTGCTGACACAAATGATATCAAATTTGATATTGCCTGGGATAACTGCTGGTTTACGGCAGGAGCTCCATCTGCAACGGCAAACTGGGACGCGGTCTGGGTGTTTGCTAAATTTTCAAAATCAACGGACGGAGGTACTACGTGGTCGGACGGGGCTCATTGTACTTTATTAAACACCGGGAATACTGTGCCTGCCGGTTCGCAGATGAGTTTTGGTATGACAGGGGCTGCCTACAAAGGTGCATTCATCTACCGTTCTTCTTCCGGTTCCGGCTCAGTAGATTGGAACAACGCAGAACTCAGATGGGCTTACGGAACTGATGGGGTCGTTGATTCAGATCTGGTGAAAGTCAAGGTCTTTGCAATTGAGATGGTATATATTCCTCAAGGTCCTTTTTACATCGGAGATACCAATAATGACAACTCCGGTTGCTTTTTAAAATCAGACGGTGCATATGCAAAAGATAAAAACTTACCGGAGTATCAGATATCTTCAGAAAGCGCTATTACGGTTGGTACAGCATTTGATAATCTCTATTATGATAATGATTCGTCTTATAATGGAGACCAGTTAGGTCCGATACCGGCTGGTTTCCCAAAAGGTTATAATGCTTTTTATATTATGAAAACTGAAATATCACAAAGGCAATATTGTGAATTTTTAAATACACTTTCAACTACTCAGGTAACTAATAGAAGTAATAATAATTATGGCAACTTTAATTACATAAAACTTGCTTCAAATGGCAAATATGGATGTGATGCGAATAATAACGCAGGTGCTTATGGTTCGGCAAATTGGGCGCTAATGAATGAAAGTAATGATGGAGAGTGGGGAGTCTGTAATTATTTATCTTGGATGGATTTAGCGGCCTATACTGACTGGGCGGCTCTTAGACCTTTTACAGAATTGGAGTTTGAAAAAGCTTGTAGAGGTGGACAGCCTGCAGTAAATGATGAGCATGCCTGGGGAAATGCGACTGTGGTAACAACTACTTCTTTTTCTAATGCAGGTACAAATTTAGAAGTTCCAAATCAGGGGAATACAAATCTGTTTGGACCGGGAGGATTTCGCTGCGGTAGTTATGCTAATGCAACTTCTACTCGAACAAATTCCGGTGCGGGCTATTATGGAGTACTTGACTTAAGTGGGAATGTAACTGAACTCTGTGTAACAGTGGGAAATTCAACAGGCAGAGGATTTACAGGCACACACGGAGATGGAAGTTTAAATTCTTCCGGCGATGCCACTAGTTCTGATTGGCCCGGTTTTGTTACAACGGCTGTCACAGACGCTATTGGTATCGGTCTCCGCGGCAGCAGTTGGATCTTCGAAACCTGCGTGTCTAACCGAGGCGCTGCCGATATGACAGTTACGTATCGCTACTACCTTAATGGCGGCCGTTGCGCCAGGACGGCTCCCTGATTTTTAACATTTAGTTAGTTGTGAAATAACAAGTACCATGTGAGGAAATTAGTTAAATGAAGAAATTATCCATCATAATAGGAGTTCTAATAGCGCTTTTTGCTAACGTGGAAAATGCGTTTGGTACCTATTACTATGGCGGGGCGGGAGACGGATTTGATGCTGGGGAGTCAGCTGGTTCGGCAGGAGCTCCTTCAGTAACAACTATTACCCCCTCCTCGGGCAGTAACGCATCTATGGTTACGATATATCTTACCGGTACGAACTTCTTTGCGGGGACGGCTTCAAGTGCTGTGACTTTGGTCAGGTTTGATGATGGCGGGAGTACGGCTCTGGGTTTCGGGGGGGCTTCTATATCTGATACCTCGATTAACGGGGTACTGGTCCCTTCGGGAATTCAGCCGGGAACGTACAATGTAAGGGTTTCTACAACTGCAGGGACTAATACCACTTCAGGAGATAAATTTGTGGTAACGGCTCCCTCACAGGTATCAATCCCTTCTATAATACCTGCGGCGGGAACTTATACCGACCTGGTAACGATAGTGATGTCTACGGCTACATCCGGAGCGACGATAAGGTACACGACAGACGGAGTAGTTCCGACTGTGGCCTCTGCCATATATACGGTGCCGTTCACACAGACAACCAGTGCAACGGTAATGGCGATAGGAATGAAAGGCGGTATGACGGATAGCGCAACGGCTACAAGTGTCTTTACGGTAAAAGCTTTGGCGCCTGTGATAACTCCGGCAACTGGGACGTATTCCGGTTCTGTGACCATAACTATGGCGACCGGCACGAGCGGAGCGACGATAAGGTACACAACAGACGGGACAATGCCAAACGGTGCATCCCAGATATACTGGTGGACTCCTTTTATCCAGACGACGAGCGCTACGATAGTTGCTTTTGCCATGAAGAACGGTATGGCTGATAGTTCTACGTCAACAGCTACATTCACGGTTCAAGCTTTGCTTCCTACCGTCACCAATATTTTTCCTTCAACCGGAATTAATACGTTATCAGTTCAGATAACTGTTATAGGTACTAACTTTTATGCCGGGACGGCGTCAAGCTGTGTCACGTCTATGAAACTTGACGATAGTTTGAATACGGCGTTAAATATTTCCGGTATTTACGGATCCGACACCATGATAGGCGGTGTAATAATACCGGCGGGAATTCAGCCGGGAACGTATAACTTAAAAGTTACTACAACTTCAGGGACGAATACTACCTCCGGTAATAAATTTGTGGTAATGGATTCAGTACCTGTTGTTAATACAGTCGCACCGGATACGTGCGCAAATAATACAACTACTTCAGTCACTATAAGCGGGACGGGATTTTACGGGGGAACCGGTACGCCGAATGTTTCCTCCCTTCAGTTTGTTAGAACCTCCGCTCCCGTAGTCACAATGTTAATCGCTTCGTATAATGTGGCGAGCGACACTTTGATCAATTACGCGTCAGTTCCAACCGGCTATAGTCCAGGTACATATGATATAAGAGTAACCACAAACGGAGGGACTAATACTACCTCGGCGCAGAAGTTTGTTTTGACTGCGCCTCTCCCTGCCGTTTCAAGTATTTTCCCATCATCAGCCGGCAATGGTTCTTCTACTGTCGTCACTATATTAGGTTCTTATTTCTTTGCCGGGACCGCCTCAAGCTGTGTCATTTCTGTTAAGTTCGATGATGCCGGAAGTACTTCTTTAACTTTTAGCGGCGCGCAGTCTGATACCATAATAGGCGGGGTAACTGTACCGGCGGGAATTCAACAGGGAACATATAATGTCCTGGTCACTACAACTGACGGGACAAATACATCAAGCGCGCAAAAATTTACGGTCACAGATGATCCTCCGGTTTCTGTTGTAGTGCTCCCTGCAAACGGCTCCACTCTCAGCACCTTGGCGATTATATCGGGAATAGCGACTGATTCAGCAGGTATTAGTAATGTGAAAATCAGCATCAAAAATACAACTGACACTTTATTTTGGAACGGCAGCTGGGGCGGCGTTCCTACCTGGCTTGGCGCCGCCGGAACTTCCAATTGGAGTTTTGATTCTTCATCAGTGACCTGGTCGAATGGAAAATATTATTATATTCAATCGAAAGCAAAAGATAATAACGGTAATGATGAGACGCCGGGTGCCGGAAATACTTTTTTATGTCAAATTATGACGGTTTCGAGTATAACTCCGACAACACAGGCAAACACTTCATCGGTTGCTTTATCCATTTGGGGCAGCAGCTTTGTTTCGGGGGCAACGGCAAAACTATCAAAAGCGGGGCAAAACGACATAACAGGCACAAGTGTTACTGTTTACAACCCCAATTTTATGTTTGGTTCTTTTAATATCATAGATAAAGCACCGGGCGTCTGGGATGTGACAGTTACAAATCCGGATACGCAATTTTCCACCTTAACGTGTCTTACTATAACTGCATCAGCGCCGACAGTGACCGGGGTTGCGCCTTCGACGGCCAGTAACATAGGCAGTAAAACTGTGACTATTACAGGTACCAATATTTTTAGCGGAGCTACGACGCTTTTGACCCTCAGCGGCCAGTCGAATATTTCGGGAACGGGTGTATCCGTATTATCCAACACTCAGCTTCGCGCTGTCTTTGATGTGGACGGCAAGGTAACAGGAGCCTGGAGTGTTCGTGTAGCTAATACGGACGGGCAGAGTAATACGGGGAGTTCAATGTTTACTCTGATAGTAAATGTGGCAACACCGTCGATAACACCGGCGGCGGGGACGTATACCGGAGCAGTAACGATAACAATGGCAACAGGCACATCGGGAGCAACAATTCATTATACAACTGATGGGAGCGCGCCAACTGCCGGGTCAACAGTATATACAGCTCCGATAACACGAACATCAAATTCAACAATAGTTGCTTTTGCGATAAAAGGCGGGTGGAGTAACAGCGCTGCTGCAACCTCAGTGTTCACTATTCAGACGACAACGCCTGTGATAACGCCTGCGGCGGGGATGTTTACGGATGCGGTGAATATAACGATGGCCACATCAACTTCCGGGGCTACAATAAGATATACGACAAATGGTATAGGTCTTACGGACTATGTGGGCTCGTTTACGAAAACAGCTACCTCAACTATTGTGGCGTACACAACAAAAGGCGGGATGTTAGACAGTTCAACTTCGACTTCTATATTTACTATAAAGGCGGCAACGCCTGTAATAACCCCTGTGGCGGATACTTATACAAATTCTGTAACTATAGCAATGTCAACCAGTACGACAGGCGCTACGATAAAGTACACGCTTGATAACAGTGCTCCGACATTATCATCAACCGATTATACTACACCAATCACGCAATCAACGACTGTGACGGTCAGAGCCGCAGCGTTCAAGGCAGGATTAGTTGATAGTGATATAGCAGCAACGGCATATACTATTCAGGCAGCAACTCCCGTTATAACAACTGCAGCGGGGGTATACGCAGATTCAGTGTCTATAACTATCACTACCTCGACCTCCGGCGCGACCATTAGATATACGACAAATGGCTCGGGGCTTACGGATTACTCGGGTCCGGTTACGAAGACTTCCACCTCGACTATTGTGGCGTATGCGGCAAAAGGTGGTTTAATAGACAGCTCTACTTCCACTAAAATATTTACCGTTACGGGAACGGCGGTTAAGTTGCAGCTTCTGGTCCCGGGCGAGGCCGTTGCACCGGGAAGCCCTACAGGAAAAACAGGTTCGCCGAGTGCCAGGACCGCCGGCTCTATATTTACAGTCACTGTAAATGCTGTGGATGCGAACTGGTATACGATCTCATCTTCAAATCCGACGGTCACGATCTCGACCAGTGACCTTTATGATGTTGAACCTTCGGCAAAAGTCCTATCTTCGGGGACAAATACCTTTAATGTAATGTTTAGGACTGCCGGTTCGTCTACAACGATCACGGCTTCCTGTACGGGGCTGACATTAAACCAGAGCCCTGCTATTACGGTTAATCCAAACACAGCGGTAAAATTGCAATTATTACTGCCGGGAGAAGGAGCAGTCGCCGGCATGACAACGGGAACTCCGGGCAAGACAGGATCTCCGTCAGCGAGAACTGCAGGAACAGCGTTCAATGTAACGGTTAACTGCGTGGACAGCTGGTGGAATATAGTGACGTCTGCGGCACAACCTGAGGTAATAATCACTACAACCGACATATACGATACCGAACCGGCTGCCTCATCGCTTATAAGTTCCGTTAAAACTTTTTCCGTGACGCTAAAGACTGCAGGAAATACGGTTATTTCTGCTTCAGATACCCAAGGTTTAGGAACAAACTATACACAGGATGTAAGCCCGAGTACCACTATAAATACCGGCGCTGCGGCGAAGTTACAACTTTTGCTGCCCGGAGAAGCAACGATACCAGGCTCTGCATCAGGAAAGACAGGAACGCTTACGGCGCAGGTTGCGGGAACAGCGTTTAATGCAACGGTTAACTGCGTGGATGCAAATTGGAATAAAGTTACCTCCGCGAACCCTCAGGCAAAAGTGTTGACCAGTGATGTGTCCGATTCGGAACCTGCGGCGGCATTTTTAACTTTAGGAACGAAAAGTTATAGCGTAACACTGGTGACTGCAGGAATAGTTGTAATAACTGCGACGGATCTTGGTCTTACATATACAGACAGTGTAAGCCCGAATTTAACGGTAAATTTAGCGTCAGGAACGCCTATGATATTATCAAGCAAAGCAGGTTCTGACAATATTTTAGTGACCTATGATATGGCTATGGATCTCACTTCGGTTACAAACAAAGCAAATTACGCCGTGCAAAGTCCGGTTGGAACTCCAATAAGTCTTGCGTCGGCAACTTTAGGCTATTCAAGCGGTACATATACGGTAACTATTGCTAGTGTTTCACTCACTTCAACCTACAACGTGACGATAGCAGGCGTAAAAAACGCCGCTTTAGGGACCATAGTAAGTAACGGAACTGATAATGTGACGAGCGGCTCTGTGGATATTACCGAACCCACAGGCACGGTAAATATAAACGGCGGCGCCGTCTACACAAATAATACCACTGTGACCCTGGCGCTTTCATCTGCGGACTCAAGCGGGGTTGCTGAAATGAAGTTCAGCAATGATGATTCAACCTGGTCTTCCCCGGAAAGTTATGGAACAGCAAAAGCTTGGACCCTGAATTCTGGAGATGGAGCAAAGACGGTGTATGCAAAGTTTAAGGATACCGTAGGTAACTGGACAAGCGGAAGTATTACTGATGTGATAACTCTGGATACGACAGCGCCGACCGGGAGTATAAGTATAAATAGCGGGGCTGCTACAACGGCTATGACAATAGTGACCTTAACCCTGTCAGCGGCTGACACAACAAGTACGGTAGTGAGCATGCAGTTTAGTAATGACGGATCTGCTTATAGCTCTCTGGAAGCCTATAATACTAATAAGAGCTGGGCCATGACAGGCGGGGACGGAACAAAGACAGTGTACGTGAAATATAAGGACGGGGCAGGGAACATCTCGGGTTCTATAACAGATTCAATATTACTTTACACCATCCCGGAGGTTACCGGTATTACTCCTTCAACCGGAGCTAATAATTCTTCTCCTGTTACTGTAACTATTACAGGTTCGAATTTCTTTGGCGGAACAGGAACAAGCGCCGTAACAACAATAAATCTTGATGATCCGGCAAGTACTGCTTTTATAAATATTCTTAGCGCGAATATTACGGATACGCAAATAAATACGGCTGTCATACCGGGTGGAGTTAAAGCAGGTTCGTATAACGTGAAAGTTACAACCCCTATGGGAACCAATGTTTCTTCCTCTCAGAAATTTGTGGTAACAACGGCCGCGCCGGTTGTCAGTAATGTTTATCGCTGGGGCGGCAGTTCTCTTAATACTTCTCCGGTAACAATTTCTGTGACTGGTTCAGGTTTTTTTGCCGGTACTTCAACCTCTGATGTACAAAACGTTATACTGGACACAACCCCCACACCTACGTCGGCTCTTACAAATTCTATAACGGTATCTTCTGATATAAAGATATTTCAATCTATTTTCCCTGCGGGTATTACTCCCGGGACATATAATGTGATTGTTACTACGGGCGGAGGCTCAAATACCACCAGTTCAACGAAATTGACCCTGACTTCTCCTTTGGTTCCTGTTGTTTCAAATATTACCCCTTCAATCGGAAGCAATCTTTCTGCTCTTGATGTTAATATTAACGGTTTGGAATTTTTTGGAGGAATGGCAACAAGCGCCGTAACATCAGTAAATCTTGATGACCCGGCAAATACAGCTTTTGTGAATGTTTATCCGGGGTATATTACTGATACGCAAATAAGTCTGGCAGTTATACCCGCCGGAATCAAAGCAGGTTCTTATAATGTGCGTGTTACTACAACGAACGGGGTGAACACAACTTCAGCGCAAAAATTCGTTGTGACTACTCCTATTCCGGTCGTAAACACAGTTTCTATCCTGGGCAGCGAACCGGCAACGAATACGGCGATTTTTACTTTAGCGATTACCGGTTCAGGTTTCTTTGGCGGTACCGCCGGTTCGGATGTTTTATCTGTAAAGCTGAGTACCAGTCCTACATATACTTCTGCAATATCAAATTCTATTTCAGTGGGTTCGGACGCGGTTATTTCAAGTGTTTCTTTTCCTCTTGGTGTGCCTGCGGGAACATACAATTTGATAGTGACCAACAGCAGCGGGACGAATGTGACCAGCACGCAAAAAGTGACAGTCATAGAAATTGCGGGTTTTGAACCCGGGGAAGTGCTTGTAGATAATACAGCTGTTAACAATATTAATGTGACAGCGACCGACGGAAGCGGTACTAAAATTATCATACCCCCCGGTTGTTTAAATAAAGACGTTAAACTTCTGATTACTAAAGATGATTCTGTAACGGACGGGATAGCTTACAATTTTAGAATGAAAGATAATGCCACCAATGCTTTGATAACCAATTTGCTAAAACCTGCTACCCTTACACTGTATTACTCAATAAACGGGGGAGTGGTTTTAAATACGGGAGTACCGGAATCCTCCGCCAACACAAAACTTGCTGTTTATTACTTTGACGGTGTGTCCTGGCGTAAACTTGTCAGTGTCGTGAATCCTTTTGACAAAACAGTGACTGCGCAAACTCAAAAGACGGGACTCTATGCCATTAAGTCCGTGGTTTCCTACGGTGACAAGGTGCTGGCTAATCCAAATCCGTTCACTCCAAATGGTGATGGTGTTAATGACTCTGTCAGTTTCTACTTTGACAATGATAACAGTGATCCTGTAACAATAAAAATATACAACAGGAGAAGTGATCTTATAAGGGCGCTTACGAATTCCAATTCCTGGGACGGAAAAACTGATACCGGGTCTAATGCTGTTCCCGGTCTGTATTATTGGCAGGTTGAGATAAACGGTGCTGTTAAGAAAAGGGGGAGTATAACTCTTGCGAGATAAGCTGAGATCGACATATTTCCCGGTTATTATAATTGCCCTCTTATTCTTTGCGGGGAATGTGCGTGCGGCATTTGAAGAAAACGCCGGCGCCCGTCCTTTTGGTATGGCGGGTGTATTTACGGCTATTGCGGATGACTGCAATGCGATAAGCTGGAATGCCGCAGGTTTGGTGCTGGTCGATAAAACAAGTATTGAATTAATATTCTCAAAACCGTTTTTGGGGATGGACTATGATAATATTTATTCCGGAGATGTTTCTTTAGCTTTGCCTTTGGGAAGCGTCGGGACAGTCGGGGCGGGTTATCAATTGTTAAAATCAGATGTTTATTCCGAAAGCACTATCCTTTTGGCGGCCGGCGTTAATGTTTTTAAAGACTTTTTATCATTAGGACTTACCGGAAAATGGCTGGGTATCAGCTATACTCAAAATGATTATACCGGCATTGATCCTTTATTTACCGCTGCGGGCTACAGTAAAACGGGATATAGCGTGGATGCGGCCGCTATGCTTAAATTTGGAAAGACCGTATCTGTCGGACTGGTAGCGGAAAATATAATGTCTTCGGATTCTCTTGCCCTGGGAACTTTAGCTTATAAACTTCCGGTAAACTACAGGGGAGGCCTGGCTTTGCGGTTGGGGGATTTTGTGCCCGGGATAGAGTTATCTTATAGAAACAAAGATATGGGAAATGAATATGTCCTGGATTTCGCCGGCGGCATTGAATGGTGGACAGGAGATAGGACAACCGCAATCAGGGCCGGAGCCGGAGTCAGAGAAATTTCGGCCGGTCTGACTTATATGTTTGGAGATATAGGAATAAATTACGGGTTTAGTTATCCTCTTTCCGGATTGTCCGGAACCTTTGGTTCGCACCGTGTCTCCATGAATGTTGTATTTGGCAGAACCTCTGCCCTAAAGAATGCCGAAGAATCCAAAACTATCCGGAAAATTAATAAAATGAAAATAGCTCTTATGGATCTGACAAGCCAGAATATAGATCCGGGTATTGCCCTGGTGGTAACGGATTTGTTGAGAAATAATCTTTTCAACACCGGAAGGTATTCAGTGCTTGAAAGAGCCAACATGGATAAATTAATAAAAGAACAGCAATTCCAGATGTCAGGTTGCTCTTCGACAGAATGCGCGATTGAACTGGGAAAAATCCTTAATATGCAGGAGATGCTTGTAGGCTCAGTTAATAAACTTGGTTCCAAGTTCTTTATAAACGCGAGAATGGTGGACGTGGAATCAGGGGAGATCATGATAACTGCGACAGCCGAATGTTATTCTGAAAATGATCTTGCAGATGCCTGCAAAGATATAACAAGTAAATTGATCAAAATAGATATCGAACCTGCGAAAGCTGCACCTTCAAAGAAGGGAAAAGAAGAAGAATCTAAAAAACAGCCGCAGACGCTTAAGATGAAAATAGCAGTAATGGATGCTCAAAGTCAAAATGTAAATCCGAGTGTAGCTTTGGTCGTCACCGAGCTCCTCCGTAATAATCTTTTCAGTACCGGAAAGTACCTGGTTTTGGAAAGGGCCAATATGGATAAATTGCTTAAAGAACAGCGCTTCCAGTCTTCAGGATGTACTACGACAGAGTGCGCGATAGAAGTGGGAAAGCTTTTAAATATGAAAGAAATGGTGGTAAGTTCTGTAAATAAACTTGGATCAAAATACATGATAAGCGCCAGAATGGTCGATGTCGAATCCGGAGAACTTACAATAACTGCAACGGCTGAATGTTATTCAGAGAACGATCTCTCGGACGCCTGCAAAGAAATAGCGGGCAAGCTGACTAAAAGATAAGAGTAAATTACCGGAGTTTTTTAATATTTTTTCATCTCCTCAAAAGATCCGCCAATTATGTCAGGCGGATCGTCGAGAGATCCGCCAATTATGTCAGGCGGATCCTCAAAAGATCCGCCCAAAATAACTGGCGGATGTGTTATCAAACCCGAAATCAATTTGAAAGCTTTAATATTATGCAAGCCAATAAGGACATGTTTTCTACTCTTATTACTGGCTGATCTGGAATCGCTTTTTAAGTCTTTTTTTTATCTGTGTAATCTCAGCTTTATCTGTGTCATCAAACCCGAAATCAATTTGAAAGCTTTAATATTGCGCAAGCTAATAAGGACATGTTTTCTGCTCCGGATTTCGGGTTATTGGTTGTCATTGCTAACTATATTTGCTATAATAATCGCATGAAAAGAAAAGCAGGCGGGATAATAATCGAACTATTACCTTCTGTTGTCAGAGATATCTACAGTAATATGAGGTCTCTGGCTCAGCCGGAACTCACCGTTTTTCAATTCCGTATCCTTTCCAGGCTTTTTGTCTGTTCTCGTACTAATAATGAGCTTGCCCTTTGGGCGGGTATAAATAAAGCCACCATGTCGCGGGCTTTGACAACACTGCAAAAACAAGGTCTTATAGAAAAGAAGACTGATAAAACAGACAGGCGGGGAAATTTTGTGTCCCTGACGACAACCGGTAAAAAAAAGTATAAGGCAATCAAAATTGTGGTCGGTAATATCATCTCGGAAAAGATCGAGAAAATAGACACCAAAAAACAAAAACAGCTTTTAAAGGGTCTTGAAGTATTAAAGGAGGTATTTAACAAATGAAAATAAAGTATATTTTAGTATTACTTATAATGCTCACATGCGCGATGTTTGGCGCGCCCATAAAACTGGAAGAAGCCTATAAGTCGGCTATACAAAAGACCGAGTTTGGGGCTATTTTGGATGCGCAAAAAAAGCAGTACGAGGCCAGGATAGAAAAAGCGGGCGCGGCGCTTTATTCGCCGCTTTCCCTGAAAGGCAGTTATGCAATACAACAGGCTGCTTCTCCTTCGAATTACAGTGATGCGGCTTCACTGGCTTTGAATCTTACCCAGCCGGTATATCAGGGCGGGCAGTTAACGAATGCAATTGAAGAAGCTAAGCTTCAGCAGAAATCCAAGGAGTTTCAGAATGCTTCATTAAGGCTGACTTTGTATGCGTCGGTGGCAAACAGTTTTTATTCCGTAATTACGGCGGAAAAAGATAAAAATAATGTTGAAACGGTAATTACGCAGACAAAGGATATGATAATTGAACTTGAGAAAAGAAAAGTTATCGGTAAAGCGAAATACAGCGAGGTACTGATGGCCGAGGCCCAGCTTGCGGTACTGGAATCTGATCTTGAAGGCGTAATGAGAAGTATATTAACCTCAAGAGATGATTTTGCTTTTCTTACGGGACTCCCGAAGGATGCCGAGCTTGACGGTGGAGAAAAAGCAGAAGTGGAATTAAAGGATTTGACATATTATCTTGGAGCTGCGGCAAAGAGACCTGATATCTCCGCTTTACAATCGGATCTTGAGGCGGCGCGCCTTGAAACTGTATTTCAGAGTGCTTTCGGTTTACCCTGGGTTTCTTTAAACGGTAATTACTATCCGTATAGGACAGGGTCTTCTTCAGGAATTAATTGGGATCTGGGTCTGGCCCTGACGTTTAAACTCTTTGATTTTGGAGATACCGGAGCAAGAGTAAAAGAAGCGCAATATAAGGAAAAAGAGGCAGAACTCAATCTTGCAAAGAAAAAAAGACAGGTGGAAGCTGAAGTAAAATCCGCCTACGGGAGTTTGAAAAGTCTGCGGGAGCAGGTAAAAAAACTTGAAAATTCTGTAGATATGAACGGTAAAAACTATTTAGAACAAAAAAAAGATTATGATTTTAGTCTGGTTACAAATCTTGAAGTTTTACAGGCGATGAATGCTTTGCAGAATGCAAAAAAAGCGCTGGACAGGATAAAACTGGAGGTTCTTTTAGCCGGCGCAAAATTGCTGTCAGCCGGAGCGTTGGTGCCGGGAGAAACCAGGTAAAAATAAGGTCATGCATCTCAAGTATTAACAGGAATTAAGTCCAAATAAAAAGGAAAGAAATGACGATATCAGAAATATCCATAAAAAATCATGTTTTTGCCTGGATGCTTATGGCTGCGCTTATTATATTCGGCGGTATTTCCTTTACAAAAATGGGGGTCAGCCAGCTGCCAAATGTTGACTCACCGGTAGTAAATGTGAGTATAAGTTTACCGGGTGCTGCACCTGAGATAATGGAGCTCACCGTTGTTGATACTGTAGAAGATGCTCTTACGGGTGTTCAAGGCATAAAATCCATGTCCTCTTCTTCGAGGACCGGAAATGCCAATATCTCCGTAGAATTTGATTTGAGTAAAGATGTTGATGTGGCTGTTCAGGAGATACAAACGGCGATTACAAGGATACAACGCCGCCTTCCTGCAGGTATAGAACCACCGTCAATTCGAAAAAGTAATCCGGATAATCAGCCGATAATTGTGCTTTCTGTTTCATCCGACAAGATGCCGCCGACGGATCTGATGAAACTGGTCAGGTATGATATTCAAGACAGGTTTACCACCGTTCCGGGAGTGGGGGATATTATGGTCTGGGGCTTTGCGGAACCGAATCTTAGGGTCTGGCTTGATAAGAAAAAGATGGCCAACCTCCAGCTTACTGCCTCCGATATAATAAATACTATAAATAAGGAACATGACGAACAACCGGGCGGCAGGGTTGAGACTGCCGATAAAGAACTAAATATAAGGACCAGGGGGGAGGCGGAGACTGTAGAAGATTTTGGCGAAATTACCATTAACACCCGCGGCGGCAGGCCTAACTATGTGCCTGTAGCGTTAAAAGATGTGGCGAAAATAGAAAAAGGGACTGAGGATATAAGAAGTGTTTCGAGAGCTGAAGGTAAATTTGCCGTTGGTATAGGTATAATGAAACAACCGGGGATGAACTCTGTCGAGGTTGGAGATGAAGTAAAGAAGAGAATGAAGGAAATAGCCGCCAGTCTGCCGGAAGGAGTGGAGATCGGAGTCAGGTTTGACCTTACGACTTTTATATCGGAATCAATAAAAGAACTTTATTTTACACTTATACTTGCAGCACTCCTTACTTCTCTTGTTTGCTGGCTCTTTTTAGGTTCCTGGACGGCAACGCTTAATATTATCCTGGCCATTCCGACTTCTATTATCGGTACGTTCATGGCTCTTTATGCCCTGGGTTATACTTTAAATACATTTACACTGCTGGGTTTATCCCTTGCCATAGGTATCGTCGTTGATGATGCTATTATGGTGCTTGAAAATATAGTGAGGCATAGAGAAAAAGGTCAAGCTAGAGCGCCTGCTGCGCTAAATGGTTCAAAGGAAATAACCTTTGCGGCAATAGCGGCAACTGCGGCAATTATTGCGATCTTTCTTCCTGTAGCATTTATGGAAGGAGTAATCGGAAGGTACTTTCTGCAATTTGGTGTAACTCTATCTGTAGCAGTGCTTTTTTCGCTTCTGGAAGCCCTCACTTTAACTCCTATGAGATGCTCCAGATTTTTAACCGTAGAGGAAAGATCCACCCGGCTTGGAAAAGGTGTTGATAATGCTTTTAAGAAAGGCGCAGAATTATATAAAAAGATGATCCCTTCGACTTTAAATAGGCCTTATCTTACCATAATAGCTGCTACTCTGTTTTTTGCGGTTACAGTTTTTGTCGGAGTTAAAGAGCTCAAAAGAGAGATGATGCCGTCGCAGGACCAGAGCCGCTTAATTCTGGGCTTAAGAACGCCGGTAGGGTCATCGCTTTCGTTGATGGATGAAAAAACAAAAGAGGTCGAAAAATATCTTAAAGGGAAGAGCGAAGTAGAAAGTATTTTTGCTTCGGTAGGGGGCGGTTCCAGTGTTAACAGCGCTTCGATAATGATAAATATGGTTCCAAAAGTAAAGAGAAAAATCTCTTCTCAGAAATTTATGAAAGTTATAAGAGAAGAAACAAAGACAATAAAAGGGGTCAGGATAACCATTCAGGATCCGTCGCTTTCTTTCTCGGCCGGCGGAAGGGGAGGGGGAAAACCCGTAAGTTTCTCAATCCGCGGACCCGAGTGGGAAAAGCTTGTAGAGTATTCGGAAAAGATGATGGAAGAAATGGAAAAAACAAAAAAAATGGTTGATATAGATACTAATTACCAATCCGGAATGCCGGAGCTTGAAATAATTCCGGATCGTATAAAAGCCAGAGATAGAGGCGTGGATGTTTCTGAGATATCCGATACGGTAAATATAATGATGGCCGGAGCGGCTGTAGGGAAATATTCAGATAGCGGAAGACGGTACGATATCAGGGTGGGTCTTTCTTCTTCGGAAAGGTCTTCGGTGGAATCGATTAAGTCCCTGCTTGTCAGGAATAACAGGGGCGAGCTTATCCCGCTTTCCGATGTCGTAAAGATAAACCAAAAAAAAGGACTTCAGGCGATCTTCAGGGAAGACAGGCAGCGGGCTATCAGTGTCAATGCCAATGTGGCTCAGGGCAGCTCTCAGCAGGAAGCTATAGATGAAATGAGAAAAATTGCAAAAAATGTTCTTCCTGCCGGGTATCTTTCAGTCCCGACCGACAGTACAAAAACCTACGGTGAGTCTTTCCTTGGACTTTACATTGCCATGTTTCTTGGTATTCTTGTTGCCTATATGGTATTGGCTTCCCAGTTTAACAGTTTCTCCCAGCCTGTAACAATACTTGTGGCTCTTCCTTTTTCTGTTTCCGGTGCATTTATCGGTCTTTACTTATTCGGACTTACACTGAACATTTTCAGTATGATCGGTTTGATACTTCTTATGGGAATTGTAAAGAAGAATTCTATCCTTCTCGTTGAATTTACCAACCAGATGAGAGCTCAGGGTTTACCGGTACGGGAGGCGCTAATAGCAGCTTGTCCTATCCGGCTCAGGCCTATTCTTATGACCTCACTGGCTACAATTGCAGCAGCCATCCCGTCAGCGCTTGCCTTTGGTCCCGGCGCTGAAACGCGTATTCCGATGTCTATTGCGGTTATTTTTGGTGTACTTATTTCCACGGTACTTACTCTGTTCATAGTACCTTCTTTCTATATGATATTAGAAAGATGGTTCCCGAGTGAGATAAGAAGTAAAAAACTGAAGGTTGACAAAGTATAAGGTCAAATGACAGATGCTTTGAAAGCTATATAAAAGACTTGTAAGCTCTTCAAAAGCTCCGCCTAACATTATAGGGCAGATCGTCGAGAGATCCGCCTAACATAACTGGCGGAAGTGGAATCGTTTTTAAGGGGGGTATTTAATATGAAAGTAGTAGCCTTTAACGGAAGCGCGCGTAAGGATGGAAATACTGCCATTTTAATTAAACAGGTGTTTTCTGTGCTTGAGAAAGAAGGGATCAAGACAGAACTGGTCCAGCTCGCAGGACATAATCTTAAGGGTTGTGTGGGCTGCTGGAAATGTACTGTCAACAAAGATAAAAAATGCGCAGAGACCGGTGATATTGTAAATGATTGTATTGCAAAAATGATAGAAGCAAACGGTATTATCCTTGGTTCACCAACCTACTTTGCTGATTGCACCGTTTCTATAAAAGCTTTAATAGAGCGTGCCGGAGTTGTGGGTATGGCTAACAACGAACTCTTAAAACATAAAGTTGGAGCGGCCGTAGTTTCCGTAAGGCGCGGCGGAGCCATACACGCCTTTGATTCGATTAATCATTTTTTTGAAGTAAGACAGATGTTTTTAGTCGGCTCGTCATACTGGAATATAGGTGTCGGAAAAGATTCCGGGGATGTGGAAAAGGACGAAGAAGGTTTCCGGACTATGATCAACCTCGGTGCCAACATGGCCTGGCTCCTGAAAAAAATTCATGCGAAATAATGTTGTTGTGAAATTACTAAAATATGGTACTATACTGGAGAGTAAAGAAAAGAGAAATATCCTGGCCGCTGGTTTCCGGACGGACAGTGTCACAAAAATATTGGGTGGAGGGGAGGAAAAATGACAATCTGGGAAAATATACTTGAACTGCTTTATGATACTTTTTTTTACGGGGATCCGCATAAACCGCTTGAGCCGGGAAAAATATTTGTTTACAACGTCCGGCGTATTTTTGTAATACTTATATACCTGTCCGGTATCGTAGCTCTATTTGCCGGCTTAAACAAAACAGCCGTTGGGGTATTGCTGACAATCATCTGCGTGCTTATAGTCATTGAAGCGGTTGAATTTTTCTACGGAGTAATAAAGGCGGTTAAGAAAAAGTAAAGAAAAAATTAAGAATGAACAGACGTTTGACTCTTAAATTGAGATATAAGCAGTCAGGGGGTAAATTTATGAGTATGAATAAACGTAAGGCTGTAATAGTGTTTGTATCTCTCCTTGCGGTTGCCGGCTCCGGCATAGCGAAAGAAAGGCAATCTTCTAAGAAAAAAACAGCTGTTGTGAAAGAAGTACCGGAAGTGACAAGGATAGCCATCACTGATGCTTTTGGATTTCCAAACGGATGGGCTTTCTATAACAAAGGACAGGAAATAGCGAAAGATACATTTAATGAACAAAGGAATAGAGTATTTACCGGAAATGTTCCGGACGGTATTGTTAAAGAATATTATAAATCCGGGAAACTACTGTTAGAGTTTAATTTCAAAGATAATAAGATGAATGGATTATATAAGTCTTACTATGAAGATGGTGTTCTTTGGCAGGAAAAAAACTATAAAGACGGTAAAGAAAACGGTATATTCAAGATATATTATGAAAACGGAAAGCTAATGTCTGAAATTACCTATAAAGACGGTAAAACCAATGGTATGGCAAGAAGTTATAATGAAGAAGGAAAACTTAAAGAAGAGTGGAATAATACAGACACCCCTCCAGATGAAACGGTAATAAAAGAACCGGTTACAACGGAAAAAAAATAAGAATATTCTTTCCGGGTGACTGTCACCCTAAAACCATTAAATTATAAGTAATTATGCGCATGTCTCGCCTTCAATTGTGACAGTCACCGAGAATGCATATTTTGCCAATATGTTCGTAATAAAATGCTTATTTGTGCACAATAAAATGTCAATGTGTGCGTATATAATTGTTGATTTGTGCGCGGAAAAGAAGGATACTTACTTTCATGAGGAGAACAAATAGACTTGGGGACATCTATGAAAGGTGTGTTGCCTCCTGATAAGCACAAAACCCTTAATAAAACCAAGCGTTTTCCCATCAAAATAATCGACATATCCTGAGTTGTATAGAAAAATCTAAAAATATGCCTAAACAGCTCCAGTTCCTTCCTACTTTTTGGAGCGAATCTTGATCAAAAATGGCCAAATTTTCAGTGAAAAAGGAAGGGTCCTGAAACTACCGGAAAGGACCTTGTAAAGGTTCTGGAAAACACACAGGAAACACACAAGAAACGCACAGGAAATAATCGATGCAATAAAGATGAATTCAAATATAACCGGAAAGCAACTTTCAATTAAAACAGGAATGACAGAAAGTTCCGTTATTCATTATCTAAGAAAACTTCAGGAAGACGGAACGCTAAAACACATCGGCCCGACCAAAAGCGGCCATTGGGAAGTTGTTAAGAAATAAGTGGTTGCAAAAATAGCCCGGGCAAGCAAAAAAATCCTAGAAATCACAAAGGGGCTTCGCGAAAGCGAGGCCCCTTTTTTTTGTCAATATTAATCAGAAATTCATTACTCTGCAATGAATTTCAACATCCAAAAACCTTTGATTTAAGTCACTTTTGTGGTAAAATTGTTTTTACCCGAGAGTTTCCCAAAGGTTGTCGTAAAATAGCTGTAAAAATTGTAGAGGTGAATATTTAAAATGGGAATTAGCGCAGATAAAGAATTACTAGACCTGATTTTATCAACAAACGAATGGCAGACATTCGATTGTAAACGAGCCTTAATCAAGCCGGCAAAATTATTGGAGGCAGTAATAGCTTTTGCGAATACAGCCGGCGGGATAATTGCCTTAGGAGTAGAGGACCCTTTAAAAGCTGAAGGCAAGAACAGATTGTTTGGTGTTTCAGAAAATGTAGATAATGTTTCCGAGTTTCTTAAATTAGCGAATAAGGATATTGACCCGCCGTTAAAATTATTCAGGACATTAGAGATAGCTGTTGTTAATACTAAAAAACAGCCGGATAAAATATTAATAATCAGTGTCGGTAAAAGCGACGAAGTACATTCGTTAAGAAATGGAGATACTTTTGTCAGACGAGGAGATCAGTGCGTAAAGATTGGGTCCCAGGAAATTATCAGGATTAAATATGAAAAAGGTGCTATTAAATTTGAAGACGAGAGCGCAAATGAATGCAGCTTTGACGATTTAGACCAAGAGCTTGTTAATAAATTTAAAAAAGATGTGTCAGGGGAGAGAACAGAAACTTGTCAGCTTTTTAAAGATAATGGATTGGCAATAAAAAGGGATAGTGCTTTTAAATTAACAAAAGGCGGCGTACTTCTTTTTGCGAAAAATCCTTCTGTTCTGCTTAAGGGAAAATTCGGGATAAAAATATCTCATTATTATGGTAATAAAGCGAATTATTCGGGGGACCCAAATTTTGTAAGAAGGCCATTTACTATTGAAGGTTCCCTGATTAAGCAGATAGAAAAAGCCATGGAGTACTTTAAGGAGATAATTTATTCAGCTCCGCCAAAACTTAAGAATTCTGCATTTAAAACAACATTTAAAATACCTGAATGGGCATTTCAGGAAGCTGTAACAAATGCTGTGATCCATAGAAACTATTCAGTGTCAGATGATATTCAAATACGGTTCTTCGACAATCGTATAGAAATAGAGAGTCCCGGCGGGTTTCCCGGTCATATCAGCATACATAATATTCTAACAGAAAGATGTTCTCGAAATCCAATTATTCTCAGGACTATCAACAGGTTCAGCGACGCTCCAAATCTCGATATAGGAGAAGGTGTAAACAGAATGTTCCGGGTCATGGAAGATGAAAATCTATACAGTCCTGTATACTTTCCAACTTCCTTAAAACCAAATACAGTATTTTTAATACTTTATAATATTGAAAAGGTTGAAGCTTGGGATATTGTCAATAAATATCTTGAATCGAATTATAGAATAACAAACAAAATAGCAAGACAGATAACTGATGTGCCCGATACTTTGAAAATGACTAGAGTCCTTAAAAAATGGGTAGAAGAAGGATTGCTTCAGAAAGTGGGAACGAATGCCAAGAAAGTGGTTTACTACATCAAGCCAGGAAGAGATATTCCATTAGATTTATTTTCAAAGCGCAGTGAAAATAAAATAAAAACTCACGAATAGCCTTATAAATAAAGGATATTGTAAAGTGTTTATTTTCAAATAGTTAAATTTAGCAAGCTGATGAAAAAACGGAACTGGAAATTAATGAGTAATCAATTAATGGATAAAAAGCGGTAAAAAGGCTTGTAAACAAAGGAATAATATGAAAGGAGCAATTCAATGCCTGAATATAGAATAAACGTGGTGCTGACGGAAATAGAGAAACTAACGCTAAATTCACTTTCAAATACTAAGTTTCTTCTTCCTCCGGAAATAAAGCTTTTGAAAAAGTTTGATGAATCTGCCGTTAAAGTCAATGAAGCGAAATAGCAGGGACTGACAACATCTGAACAACCATAATGTAAAATACATATTTGTTCATCCGCCAATCTCTTAGGAGGATATTTCGGTGTCTGTCCCCAATATATAGAACCTTAATCTTTCGCGAAATATTTGATAACAAAGATTGCGGGATGGGCGAGATGATCAAGCTTATTTGGACATTTATTAAGAAGAATAAAATCAACGAGTAAAATTGGCGCTGGGCGGGTTTAACCACCCGCCTGGTTAGCAAGGGGGAGAGATGGGGGATTTTGACATTGATTATGATAAAGTCCGGATTATGGTTTTAAGGCGCATTTTAGAAGAAGAATCAGCAGGGATAACGAAAAACATTTGTGATGACCACCTGTTCCATATTGAACAAAAAAACTTGTACGACAGTGTTCTTTTTGGTACAAATGATGATGAAGAAATGAAGAATATCATTGCAGATTTAAAAGTAATTCAAAATGTGCTGCAAAACTGCAACTAATAACCAGCTTGGTAACATTTTAAAGACTTCATAAAATCAACGAATAGTTATAAACGGGCCGGACGCAATTCCTTCAGGTCGCTCCGTTTCACCCTCCTCCCAGGCGGCCCTCCTTAAAGATTGGCGGGTCAACTAAGAGATTTCGCAAAAGAGTAAAGGATAAGTATTAAGTTTTGCTCAACTTGAGTACCGTACTCAGCCACTCAACTTCCCGTAGTTCTATTATTCCATCCGGCGGGGTGTATTATGCCGCTTACAATATCAATTCTCGAATTTCGATTGCTCAATTGCTCTGCATTTCTGGCGACCGCCGGCCCCTAAATAAAATCCTCATAAATGACTTCCTTTCTCTCCCACAAATCCAAAGAAAAGCATTATTTTATAATGAATTATTTGGTCCAAAACCCTTTGTTTTAAGTAACTTTTGTGGTAAAATATTTAAAGTAATGCTTAATTGGGTGAAGAAGTGGGGACTGAAATTCTTATGATTAAAGTTACTTCAATCCTCTGTTTTAAAGCTTATCCTAATCACGACCAAATCGCTATGAAGATGTAGGGAAATAGGTTGCGAAAAGATTTAAAACCCAGTTAAAACCATGCATTTCCCTGCAAAAACCTTTTGAAAAACCTCTGTTTTTCTGATATAATTAACTGATTTATTAAGACTTTTCGAGAATCGAGAGTCGAGATTTGACCGCAATCGAAATAATGAATCAAATATCGAATTTCGATTATCGATTGCTCTATTTTTGCCGAGGCAAAAATGGATATAGCAGTGGTTTCCTAAGCCCTTTTTAATCCTTTTGAAAACCCTTGTAAAATAAGTAAAGTCCTTTTCCTATCAGAATAATCGAGATATCCTGAGTTGTATAGAAATATCTGAAAATATGCATAAACAGCTTCAGTTCCTTCCCACTTTTTGGGTCAGCATATAGATTAACAAGTGGACAATTCTGCAGTGAGAATGCATTATTGTCCTTGACAAGGTTCTTTTATCATGTTAATAATATGATTATGAATCATCCTGACAAATACATAAAAAGAGAGATTGAAAGTAAACTCGAGAAGATTTCCTTGCAATTTCCGGCTGTAGCTTTAACCGGTCCGAGGCAATCAGGAAAATCGACTTTACTTAAAAAATTGTTTGGGAAAACCCATGATTTAATAAGCTTTGATGATCCTATTGTCAGGCAAAAAGCTTTATCTGATCCTGTAGGTCTACTTGAACGCGGCGGGAAAAAGCTTATACTTGATGAGATCCAGTATGTTCCACAGATACTTTCATACATAAAGATGATGATAGATGAAGAAAGGGATAAGTACGGAAGATTCATTATTACCGGTTCTCAAAAGTTCACTCTCATAAAGAATCTTAGCGAAACATTGGCAGGACGCATTGCCCTTTTCGAACTTTTGCCGTTTTCATTTGGCGAGCTGAGTTCTACTTCTAAAGCCGGAGCAAAAGAAGACGAGCAATATTTTACGGAAGCCTGTCTAAGAGGATCTTTCCCGGAACCGAGATCCAGACCTGAACTTGACGCATATTCATGGTATTCCGGATATATCCAGACATTTCTGGAGAAAGACATCCGGACAATTTATAACATCGGTGACTTGAACACTTTTCAAAGCTTTTTAAAATTGCTTGCCGGTCGTTGTGCGCAGGTTTTGAACATGGATAATATATCAAAAGAATTGGGTGTGAGTGCAAACACCATAAAAAGCTGGGTTTCCGTTTTGGAGGCAAATAATACTGTATTTTTGCTTCAGCCCTACCATGCAAATATTGGAAAACGCTTAACAAAAAACCCAAAGATCTATTTCACGGACTGCGGGCTGGTGTGTCATCTTACAGGGATAAGAAATAAAGAGGCTTTGCTGGAAGGGCTTCTTGCCGGTCCTCTTTTTGAGAACTATATTATCCAGGAAACGATAAAAGTATTTTTTAACAAGGGAGAAAGGCCGGATATATATTTCTTGAGAACAAAAAATCTTGAAGAGATAGATCTTTTAGTGAAAATCGGTGAAAAATATTATCCATTTGAAATAAAGTTGACAAAAACTCCTTCACACAATATTTTGAGAATGAATGAAGAACTCGTAAATAGACTAAAAATTCCTGAACTTCAAAAACCAGGAATCATTTGTCTTGGAAAAGATGATACTCATATGAAGATATTAAATGCATTCTCGGTAAAGAAATATATTGATTTTATAAAAACAAAATCATAATAAATAGAAAACATAATAAAGGGGGGAGATGAGTCTATTAAAAGCATTTATTGGTATTGGCGTAGCAGGGTTGTTAGGATTCACTATCGGGTACATACTTAAAAAGAAAAAGATAATAAAATAGATAAAAAGGGTGAGATAAATGAAAAGAACTTTAGTGTGGATTGGATCATTAATAATCTGCGTTTCTTCGTTTGCTTTTAGCGAGGATGCGGGTGTTAGTAATTTTAATAATATGTATGAGAAGATAGATGTCTATAATATTAGCATTGGTGAAAACCCGTATACTATGGAATTTTATGCCTTAAAATCTAACGAAAATTACCGTTTAGATACAAATGTTGTAGTTATTAAAAGTAATGATAAAGAGTGTTTTAGACAATCATTGATGTCGGGCAGTCTGAGACCTTTAAAGAAATTGAATTATGTGATTCCGAAAAGGAAAGAAAAGCTGCTATGTATTCAATCGGATTTGGGAGGAGGAAATGCCTGGCGGTCGAGGTTATATTATGTGGTTTCAATAGCGAGTGAAAATGTATTCAAGGTTTTAGGTGAGATAGATTTTATTAAAGATATTGATAATGACGGAGTTGATGAGTTAATTGATATAAATGATACTTTTGAACTTCTCTTGGCGCATTATGAATCACCTTCCGCGCTAATTATTAAAAAAATTGAAAACAATTGCTTGGTGGATGATTTGGATAATAAATATTATGCCAATCGGATTGAGGAAATAAATACAGAAAATAAAGCACTATATTCAAACAATGAAACTAAGGAGAATGATAAGAAAGCATTTCGAAATCTGGTCGAGAAACTATTAATTTCTAAGACACTGAAGAAAAAAGAAGAGGGGTGGCGTAAATTTAAAGAAGAAGTAAATGTTTTAAAGCATGTGTTTAGTAAATCGGAAACACGAACTATCAATGTTGATGAATATTTGGATCGTCTTGAGCAGGGAATATTTGGTGAAGAAATAAAGAAGAAAGAGGAAGCGGAAGTTTCAAGAAAGATAAAAGAATTAAAAAATAGTGGTGATATGTATGGTGAATTTTCTTTTGAAAAAGGAAAAAATATTCTATCGATATATAAAAAAGAGAGATTAATAACGCAGGGAACATACGATGGTGGAAAACTAATTGGAGTTAATGTCAAATGTTGTGTTTGAGAAGTAGCGAGCATCCTTGGTTACAAAACCTCCTTTCTTGAAAAATCTGAACTTTTACCTCTAAAATTCTTTCTACGTTGACTTCTGGCGCGTGATCTGCC